>BNJU01004315.1_pt1 | contig 207457 bp, 340 predicted proteins | sample 8539281 | NCBI WGS metagenome assembly BNJU01 (sample SAMD00202456, study PRJDB9452) | human saliva metagenome | isolation source: human saliva | place: Japan | reverse complement strand
AAATAAAAAGCTTGTAGAAACAATACTTGATTCCGTACTTTGATGAGCTCTCATCCTGGTTGTGCCCTAGAGGATGCTATTGAATTAGCGGAATTTTGACGAGATCACCATAAAATGTCCAAGAGCAAGTACAGGATTTTTATTCCTACGCCGGGTAGCCTTTCTACTTGTATGTATTATATGCATTAATCCACTGATGGAAAACCTGTATATAGTTGCTAAAAAGGGTCGAGATAAAGCAAAACAGCGCATTGATGCAGTTTAAAATATTGAACCTTCGACCTTGTTAAAGAGGCTCATGAAGCCAATCGACGTGATTTAATTGGCTTTTGGCCCAGAATGTTTAATTCCACCCGACCAATTGGTGGAAATTCTAAGCGTATTAGGCTAATCTAGTAAATCTCGTAATAGGCAAACGAGGTTGACGAATCTAGGAACTCGATGCCGAGACTGGAAAAAGGTGCAGTAGAGATGTGACTAAAGTTCGTACATCTAATAAAGTTTTGGTGGTCGTATACATGGTGGAGTAGCTCTAGCTACTCTCATTTTAGATACTTTTATGTCTTATGGGAGGCATATATGAAACGATGGATTGCTCCGAGCATCTTAGCGTTTTGTGGTAGGAATGTTGATCTATGGCATAAACTTTATCAACAAGAACAAATAGAGACAGGCTAAAGAGCCTATTCCGTGGTGAATTATAGTCTATACGGACTTTACTAATACTTTGACAGCTATGCTTGCTGAGCGTTATGAAGAGAACAAAGGTAAAAAGTCACTGTAATGCCTTCTGACAGAGGAACAAATGTCGCAACGGTCGGCTTCTAGTAGTGGCTGATACTTCATGATTTGAAAAGTGCTAACTCTGAAGATAATCTTAATTGGTGCCAATGCAGGTAAATATATGCCCATCGTCAATGAACGTACTGACGAGGTACGTGATAATCTAAAGGATCCAAATGGCTATAGGGTTGGTATTTGGCATGATCCCATCGTATTTGTTCGAAATGATACCTTCCATAATGGCTATTGGTAAATATATTACTGCATGGATACATTAGAAAAACAAGGTGAGTTGGTCTATCGTTATGACCGATTTTATGCATCTCAGAGTGCGGCCAATTTGCTATATAATATGTAGAGTATAAAGGGGAAACCAGAGGCTCTTGAATACTTATATAGTTTTAAAGCCCTATGTGGTTCAACATGCAAATTTTATGCTCTACCTCATACGACTAACTGCGCTAGGGGAGACAAATATTGGTATTGGTAACTTGTCTGATGCGGCACAATATAGTCATCATGGGTGTCAATCCAGATCATTTATCCTAAAGATGGCACGTCTTATTATGTGACTGGTGCTGCCGTTTTATTCAAAACATAAAGCAGATAGTGTAGAGTTTATTAATTGGTTACTATCTTCTAAAACGATAGAAATATATGGTGAAAAAGAATTTTACTATATATTTACAAACTCCTGAGATGGATGAGCCAAAAAGATTCTATGGGCATGATTTGAGTATTATGGCCGTGAATGGTAGCTATACTCTAGAAGGTAAAAGTTACTATTAACATCATTGGGTTAGTCATGGCATGATTCCTGTAAGGACTAAGCCAGTTGTATAAATCCAAGAAATAAATAAAGAATCTAGTGACGAAAGGATATAGAATGGGGAAAAATTGAGATATATTAGCCTAGGTTGTGCTAAAAATTTAGTGAGATACAGAGGCAATATTAGAAGCTATTGAGAGATAATGGCTATTCGATTACAGAAGACTTAAGCAGAAGCAGATCTTTATCGTTGTAAATACTGTACTTTTATTGAAAAAGCAAGGGCTGAGTCTATAAACACCATCCTTGAGGTTGCCTAATATAGGAGGATGGTACTTGTAGGGCACTTTTGATCAGCAGGTTGTCTTAGCCAACAATATCAGGATGAATTATTCCAAGAAATTCCTGAAATTGATGCATTAATCGTACCGGTGCATGGGATCAGGTTATGGTGAGCCGTTGATGCTATTGGCAGGCGGCAATCGCAGTTGTATCATGCGAAAATATTATGAATATCTAGTGATGAACGCATGCCTCGTATTCGAAAACAACACCTCGTTATAGTGCATACGTAAAAATTGCAGAAGGCTGTAATAAACTGGGTGTACATTCTGTATTATTCCAAGGTCGCGGTGCATCTCCCGTGAGTCGTACTCATCGAGTCTATTAAGGCTGAGAGTGGAACGATTGGCTGCGACAGGGGTTAAGGAAGTTGTCCTGTATCGCTCAAGATACAACGAGCTATGGTATCGACCTTTAATGCTGGTAAACCAGTATTGACGACATTGTTAAAAGAATTAACAACTGTAGAAGGCATAAGAATGGATTCGCATGCTATACCTATATCCGACATTTTCTCTGATGAATTGTGGATATTATCGTTAATGAGCCAAAGCTTGTCAAATATGTAGATATTCCATTGCAGCATGTTAATAACGATATTTTGAAACAAATGAATCGCCGAGACGATCGCAATGATATTGAGCGCTTGCTTAAGAAGATTAGAAATGCACCGACTCATATTACATTGCGCACCTCTATCATCGTTGGACTTTCCTGGTGAAACGAGATGAACAATTTGAGGAACTTGTGGCTTTTGTAAAAGAAATCAAATTCGATAATATGAGCGTATTTACGTATTCTCAAGAAGATGGTACACCAGCTATTGCTCGTGAAGACCAAATACCAGAAGAGGTCAAAGAAGAGCGTTATCACGTTCTTATGTCCATCAAGCTGCTATCTCGAAGAGAATAATCGCAATTTAGAAGGTACCATTGATTATGTCGATGGAGAGGAAACTCGAAGAAGGCGAGAATAACACCTTGCTTTTGCAAGGTCGATTGAAATCTCAGCACCTGATGTAGATGGCTAATATGTACATTGAAGACTGCGGTGAAGACATCTCAACCCTGGTGATATTCTTAAGGTACAAAGGTAGAGCAAGGCTTTGCTTATGAGTATAGTAGCTACGGTTGTGAGATAATCACAGTTCGATACATTCGATTGTGAGGTGATCTGACGATTGTAGAACCTATTTCAGGTTCAGAATTATTACTAGGTGATACAGTGCAAATACTGAATGTATCTTGGCTGCACAAGAGTTAAATAAATTAGGATACTACTATTGCCCATCAATCGGTGGTAGGTGATAATCCAAAACGAATGGCGAAGTTTTTCAGCTCATGCTAGTACAAGGGCTGATGTCGTTATTAGTACTGGTGGGCTAGGACTCAACGCAGGGCGACATTACACGTAATGTACTTCCGATTCAATTGGCAGACCTGCATGTTTAATCAAGAGGCCATGAACGAGCTTGAAAGATTCTTTAAAAGTAAAACTGTACTATACCCGATGCGAGTCGTCGAGAAGCACAATTACCAGAAGGGGCGAAAGTATTATATAACCCTGTTGGAGTTGCTCCAGGTGTAGTCGTTGAAGATGACGACACTACGTACATACTTTTACCTGGACCTCCTGGAGAAATGAAGGGCATGTTCCAAGAGAGCGTAGTTCCTTATTTAAATGACTGATTTGGTTCTCAAGGTCTTAGTTACATCCTATCGTTATAGCGTATATGATATTCGAGAAATTGATTTGAAAAGCACCTTGATGGATCTGATTAAGAAGCAATCTAATCCGACGCATGGCTTGCTCATTAAAAAAGGCTGCATTGAGTTCGTACTCACTGCTAAGGCTGAAACATTAGAAGCGGCACAAGACCTGCTTAATCCTTGGGATGCAATCATACGAGAACGCTTAGGCTCTCGCATAGGGCGCAACTTAACAATTTCTATGGAGGAAACATTAGGTCGAACCTTGTTAGAGGAACACAGCACTATCAGTACTGCTGAATCATGCACATCAGGATTGGTTGGTAAATGTCTGACTCAATGTCAGTGGCAGTAGTGAGTACTATATGGGTGGTGTCATTTCGTATAGTCAATAGCGGGAAACATCGTGTTTTAGAGTGTACATAAGATATGTTGAGATGCGTATGGCGCTGTTAGTGAACAAGTGGCTAAGGCTATGGCAGAGGGGTACGAACTGTTGCCAAAACAACATATGCCGTTTCTACGACGAGCATAGCTGGTCCTGGAGGTGGTACTCGAAAAAGCCTGTTGGTCTTGTATGGTTTGGTGTTACTGGTCCATATGGCACATGACAGAAAGATAATTAATTGGCAATCGAGAAGATATTAGACAAAGTGCAGCAGAACTAGCACTATACTATGTTTATACTTATATAACAGAAAAGGGAAATATACAATGGCTGTAGATGGCAGACAAGCAGCGTTGGATAACGCGTTAAAACAAATTGAAAAAGATTTTTGGTAAGGTGCTATTATGCAGTCTTGGTGAAGCGGCAGATCGCATGAATGTAGAGGTGATTTCCTCTGGTTCTCTTGCTATCGATATTGCTGTTGGTGTGATGGATTCCCTCGTGTCGTGTAATTGAAATCTACGGTCCAGAATCTTCTGGTAAAACAACAGTCGCTCTTCACGCTGTAGCAGAAGCTCAAAAACAAGGTGGCATTGCAGCATTTTATTGATGCGGAACGTGCGATGGATCCCATATGCTCGCAACTGTAGACATCAATAATTTGTTGATTTCTCAACGGAGATAATGGAGAACAAGCTCTAGAAATTACAGAAGCTCTTGTCCGCAGTGGTGCAGTGAGATATTGTTGTAGTTGACTCCGTAGCGGCTTTGGTTCCTAAAGCGGAAATCGATGGCGAAAATGGGTGATGCTCACGTAGGCTTACAAGCTCGTTTGATGAGTAAAAAGCTTTGCGCAAATTGACTGGTATCATCAGTAAATCCAAAACAGTTGTTATCTTCATCAACCAATTGCGTGAAAAAGTAGGTGTTATGTTCGGTAATCCTGAAACAACGACTGGTGGTCGTGCGTTGAAATTCATTTCTTCCGTACGACTTGATGTCTCGTAAGGGAACTAATTACAGCAAACAACGAAAATGTTGGCGCTCGAACAAAAGTCAGTTGTCAAAAATAAAAGGTGGCACCTCATTAGACAGCTGAATTTGATTTGATGTATGGCAGAGGTATCTCTAAAAACTGGCACATTTATTGATATTGGTACAAATATAAAATTTATTAATAAATCTGTGCCCGTACTCCTATAATGGGGAAATGTATAGGGCAAGGTAAGAAGCAGCTAAACAATACTTGTTAGAGAATCCACAGATAGCGATGAAATCGATCGCATTATTCGTGATACATTGCTGTTGGCACTGAAGAAATCGATGTAATCGGTGAAGAAGTAACTGAAGAAAGTATAACCCGATGAGTGACGAAACGATGCAAGCTGCTATGGATCAAGCGTATCGCTTCCTAGCTCAGCGCTCTATAGTTCTTATGAGCTGACGCAAAAATGAGACGCGTAAATGAATTCGAGGATCCCTATCATTGAGAGGGTCCTTGAGCGCCTAGAGATTATGATTACATTAATGATGAACGTTTATCTGAGCAGAGTATTAGCCCTATTTGATGAAAAAACAGAAATACGGTGCTATATGATTAAGCAAAAAATGAAAAATTCGAGGACTTGCGATTCCTCAAGAAATTTCTGCTTACGATGAGGTAAAGCTGCTTATCGGGTGGTAGAGATTTGGATCTATTCTCACGAAGAGAAGACTCCTCAGCTAAAAAGTTTTAGTTTTCTCAAATACAGGGGTTCTCAACAAGCACAATTCAAGTTGTATGCAATGATTTTTATGAATAAATCTCTGCTTTTTGAGAGGCCTTGGTAGACTTTTCTAAAATCTTGACAGAAAGGGCTTTGAGTCTAAAATTAATAATGCCTGATTTATTTATATGATGATATGGCTAATTGATAATTTAATGGCATAAAGGCATAAAAAGGAGCATGAAAGCTCAATTTTGAGAAATAAAAAGGAGGTGAAGTCTGAGAGTATAGTCTAATTACAGTGGTAGTAGTACTGATTGGACTAGGGGTAGGCTATTTTTAAGAAAAATATTGCTGAAGGAAAAACTGAATCAAGCTGAACAAGAGGCTGCCGCATCATTGCAAATGGTGAACTGCACAGCTGAGTCTAAAAAGAAAGAAGCTTTATTAGAAGCGAAGAAATTCATAAGCTCCGTTCTGATGTAGAACGAGAAAATAAAGATCGTCGTTCTGAACTTCAACGTATGGAACGTCGTATTCTTCAAAAGAAGAATCTTTGGATAAAAATTAGACAATATTGAGCACAAAGAGGAAGCTTTACATCGCAAAGAAGCTGACTTAGCCCAAAGCTCGTGAAAAGGTAGAAGCTTTGTATGAAAAACAAATGGCAGAATTGAGACGTATTTCTGGCATGACGTTCGAAGAAGCAAAAATATCTTGTTAACGAATGTGGAACAAGAAATCCAGTCATGAAACAGCGATTATGGTTAGGAAATGGAGCAGCAAGCTAAGGATGAAGCGGAGAAAAAGCGAAAGAAATTATCTCCTCTGCTATCCAACGTTGTGCAGCTGACCATATAGCGGAAACTACCGTATCCGTAGTGGCATTGCCTAATGATGAAATGAAGGGGCGCATTATCGGTCGTGAGGACGTAACATCTCGTGCACTCGAAACATTAACAGGTATTGATTTGATTATCGATGACACGCCAGAAGCAGTTATTCTTTCGGCTTCGATCCAATTCGTCGTGAAGTGGCTCGTATTGCGCTGGAAAAATTGATTGTAGATGGTCGTATCCATCCGAGCTCGTATTGAAGAAATGGTTGGTAAAGCTCGTAAAAGAGGTGGACCAAACTATTAAAGAGGCTGGTGAACAAGCGACATTTGAAGCTGATGTTCATGGCTTACATCCTGAAATTATTAAGATTTTAGGCCGTTTGAAATATCGTACTAGTTATGGTCAAAACGTATTGAAACATTCCATTGAAGTATCCTCATTTAGCAGGTTTAATGGCAGCTGAACTAGGCTGTGATGCAACTTTGGCTAAACGAGGTGGTTTGATTCATGATATTGGTGAGCATTAGACCGTGAACTTGAAGGGTCTCATGTTCAAATCGGTGCTGATGTGGCTCGCAAAATATCGTGAAAGGGTGCAGCAGATGATTAACTGTATTGGGTGCTCATCATGAGTGATGAAGAGTTCAAACTGTAGAAGCTGTATTAGTAGCTGCCGATGATGCTATCTCCGCTGCCGTCCAGGGCACGTCGAGAAACATTAGAAAAACTACTTAAAACGTTTTATCTAAATTGGAAGAAATCGCTGAATCCTTCGAAGGCGTTGAAAAATGCTTTTGCTATTCAAGCCGGTCGTGAGATTCGCGTTGTAGTAAAACCGGATAAGATTGATGAAGCTGAGTCTACATTACTTGTTCGGAATATCGTAAAACAGCATCGAGTCAGAACTTGAATATCAATGCAAATTAGGTCGTGATTATTCGTGAAAACTCGCGCTTTGTGGATTACGCAAAATAATATACTATAAGCTGATAGTATAGGCTGCAATGTTTTCATTGCAGCCTATTGATTATCAAAGTTTCGGTAATTATATATTGCTATATACGGCGTATAGGAGATCATCATTTACATTGTGTTGTAGATGATGATTCTATGATTCTATCAAAGTTATTTACTTTTTAATAATTTAATTGATTAAAATGCTTTACAAATAGAGATTTTTATTTGTATATAGAATAATATATATATGGGGAAAGGAGGCGTTGGCTGTGAGCCGATATTTTGAAAAGTAGGTTGATTGAACAAATCAAAAGATGCTAATGATATCGTGTCAGTTGTATCCGAGCATGTAGCCTGAAAACGCGGCAAGAACTATTGGGAGTTGTTGTCCATTTCATAATGAAAAACGCCATCCTTTAGTGTAGCCCTGAGAAAGGGTTTTTATTATTGCTTTAGGTGCCATGCATCAGAAATGCTACTAAATTTCTTATGGAATTAGAGCATTTAACTTTTGTAGAAGCCCTAGAGCGGCTACGCTAATCGAGCTAATATTCCATTGCCAGAGGCGAAACTTTCACCCTGAACAAAGGCTAGAGATGAAAGGCGCAAAAACTGTATGAAAGCTTTTCTGATTTAGCGGCTACTTTTCCATAACTGTCTCCACTCAAACGTCTATTGGTAAAGTGGGATTAGATTATTTGAAAAAGCGAGGGCTCACACAAGAGACCATAGAAACATTTAAGCTTGGTTTTTGCTCTGATGGTTTGGGATAGTTATATCGTGCCTTTCATGAGCGTGGCATTGATGATTCCATTCTTTTAGAGTTGAATCTTGTCCGAAAAAGAATCAAAAGGGTCAATTTGTATGACTTTCTTCAGAAATAGAATTATGTTCCCTATTATGGATGGTAAAAGGGCGAGTAGTTGCTTTTGGTGGACGCGTTATGGATGATAGTACACCAAAATATTTAAACTCTCCAGAGTCATCAGTCTTTGAAAAAGGTAAGCTCTTATTTGCCTTTTGATAAGAGCTATAAATCTATTCGTGAGGAAAAACAAGCTATTCTTGTAGAGGCTATATGGATGTAGTATCCGCTCATAATCATGGTGTTACTAATGTAGTCGCATCATTGGGGACTGCTTATACAGAGAGATCATGGGCATATCTTGATGAGGGCAAGCTGAAGAAATCGTGATTGGCTATGATATGGATGGTGCTGGTCGTCGAAAGCGGCTGCTAGGGCATGAGTTATTGCAAAAATACGGATTTTAAAGGTGCGTGTCCTATGCTATGCCAGACTGTAAGATCCAGATGATTATGTGCATAATCATGGGGGACAGCATTTAAGGAGTTAGTTGCTAAAGCTATTAAACTCTTGATTATCTATTAAGTGAGTCTTTGATTAAACACGATACAAAATGATACAGAAGGAAGCAGGCTGTTATGGCAGATGTTTTTCCCATATATTGCAAATATAGATAGTCAAACACAGAGAGATGATGCTTTAAAAACATTGGCATTACCATTATGGCTTGATAATAGTACTATTTTTAGATACTTTAGAGATTATGTGAAGGACAAATTGAATTAGTGGATAGCTGCATCAACACCTTTTGCTAACACAGGATTTACGCAAAGGGGGATGCGGAAAAATTGTCCTCTAGCTTTTCACAGATGGCGAAAGTATTACAACATATGATAGAGCTATTTGCCATTAGAGGACTTTGAAAAATTGAATATCGAGGTATAATAGAAAAAGCTCTTCACCTTGTATAAGTCCGAAGGTCGTCTAGATGAAACTGCAATTCAATCTGTTTTATCTTCTCAAGAATACGATATTTACTCTAGGTTGGTCGTCATGGTGACGATGAATACAAAAGGTACAAGTGCCTGCATTAATCCGAAGATAAGGCCCCATTCATTGCGTGAGACAGTATAGCGCATTCAATTATGGCGGATCAATTAAAACGTGCAGGAGATTCGACGTTTATTAGCAGAATTACATAAGTGTCAGGAAATACAGAATTTAATTAGAGAATGGTCTCAGTAAATCATTAATGGTTAAAAAGGAGAGCGCTGTGGCTAAGAAAGTACAAAAAGTCAAATAGAGGAGATTGTTGAGCAACTTCTTGAAAAGGCCGTAAGAGCGGTGTGTTGACACAATCCGAGATTTCAGATGCTCTTCATGAGCAGACAGAGTACTGCCGGAACAATTAGATGATATTTATACGACTTTGGAGAAATTGAATGTTGAGATTGTGGCAGATATTGATGCTGATGATACAGATAGTCGTACAATTGAAACGGATGAAGATGAAGACGAAGTTTCTAGCAGAAGAAAATTTCTATCGATTTAAGTGTTGACTCTGGTGTTAATATCGATGACCCTGTACGAATGTACCTAAAAGAGATTGGTCGCGTACCATTGCTTTCAGCTGACGAAGAAATCGTATTAGCTAAGCAAATCGAAGCTGGTGCACGAGGATGCTACATATAAAGATATTCAACTTAGCAAAAAGGCTAAGAAAAAATTGGTAGATGCTAACTTGCGATTAGTTTGTAAGTATCATGCGAAACGTTATGTAGGGTCGCGGTATGTTGTTCTTGGATCTAATCCAAGAAGGTAACCTAGGTCTGATTAAAGCGGTAGATAAATTCGATTATACTAAAGGTTATAAATTTTTCGACGTATGCTCACATGGTGGATTCGTCAAGCGATTACGCGATGCTATTGCAGACCAAGCTCATGCGATTCGTATTCCTGTACATATGGTGAAAACAATTAATAAATTGATTCGTATTTCTGAGACAATTGTTGCAAAGACAAAAGGTCGTGAGCCATTGCTAGAAGAAATTGCTGAAGGTATGGGAATTACTGTAGAGCGGGTGCGTGAAATTCAGAAAAAATCGCCCAGAGCCAGTATCCTTGGAAACTCCGATTGGTGAAGAGGAAGATTCCCATTTAGGGACTTCATCGAGGACCAAGATGCAATTGCTCCAGACGATGCAGCTAGCTACATTTTATTGCAAGAGCAAATTGAAGATGTATTTACATGCTTAACTGATCGTGAGCAACAAGTATTGATTTTACGTTTTGGGTTGAAGGATGGTAAGCCTCGTAGCATTGGAAGAAGTTGGTCAACATTTCAATGTAACAAGAGAACGTATTCGTCAGATTGAGGTAAAGCGCTTACTAAATTGCGCAACCACGGTAAAGCGTGATAAAATCAAAGACTTCTATAATATTTTGAATCTCTTAAGGGTTGTAATGCAGTGTTGTATAGCACTGTATTACAACCCTTTATGATTATAATAAAAATGGTAATATCTTACAATAAAAAGTAATTTTATGATAAGACTTACGTAATAGACAAGCGTTTCATGTAATAGTCGATAAGTTCTGTATATGATATAAGTTGAAAAGCTTATGTAATAGATAGGAGATATAATGTTTACAGTTACTAAACGGTTAGAGGTGAGTGCATCTCATCAATTGAAACTAGATTATCCAAGTAAATGTCAAAATCTTCATGGGCATAACTGGATTATTACAGTTCATGCTCGCTCTGAAGAGTTAGATCATAATGGGATGGTCATCGACTTTACGATTATTAAAGAAAAAAATTCATGGTCGCTTGGACCATCGCCATATCAACGATGTACTAGGCGATATAAATCCTACTGCGGAGAATATGGCAAAATGGATCGCTGATGAATTGGGCCCAAAATGCTTTAAAGTAGAGGTTCAAGAATCTGAAGGGAACACAGCTATTTATGAACGTGATTGAGATTTTTGCCTCTATTGATGGGGAAGGTAGTCGGCAAGGCTTGCTGACTACATTTTTACCTCCATGATTGCAATATTCGCTGTTCCTATTGCGATGCGACTTATAGTTACGGCATTGATAGTGTATTCACAGAGATGACTGTAGCTGAGGTGGCTGATGTTATTGAAAGCTTAGGTAATCATCGCATTACTATTACTGGTGGGGAGCCTCTATTACAAGAAGCTGCTGTTGTAGAGTTAATTGATGAATTAAATCGTCGGAAGGCTTTAAAGATACAAAACAGTCCATCAAATCAAAGTGAGTTTAACTCGTATTAATGATGTAGATAAATTTGATAAACGAAGATACCTAATATTAGCTATTATGATTTTAATATTGAAACAAATGGCACGATTGTACCGAGCTTTCATAGAGATAATGTGTGGTTTACCTACGATTATAAAACGCCGTCCTCTTTAGCCGAAGAGTCTATGAATATAGATATATTCAAAGGTGGCTACAGAACGTGATTTGATTAAGTTTGTCGTTGGTTCTCAGAAGATTTGGATTGCATGCGTCGCATAATTAGTAAATATCCTACAGTGGCTCAAACATATGTATCGCCTGTATGGGGACAGATTGAGGCGGCATCGATTATCGATTATGTAGAAACATATAATTTGCAGAATGTACGATTTCAACTGCAAATCCATAAATTTGTCTGGGATCCAGATGCAAAAGGGTGTATAGTATTGTTAGGCTGTGTAGTATCAGTATCTTTTCTATGGTATGATATGAGGTCTGATGAAATCTTGATATAAAGGGGTAAATATGGATACATAGAATCGCTTATATATCAGTTGTTAGAAGCATTAGGTGAGGGATCCTAATCAGGACGGTTTGTTGAGAAACACCGAAACAGGTGGCTCAAATGATGGAAGAGGTATATGAAGGCATTCAGTATACAAATGCTGAGATTGCTGAAATGTATGGTGAAAGACCTTTTGCTGTAGATACAAATCAAATGGTAGTAGTAAAGGATATTACTTGCTTCTCTCATTGTGAACATCATATGGCATTGATGTATGATATGAGTATCAGTATTGGGTACATCCCAAAAGGTCGTGTCATGGGTTTATCTAAGATTCCCCGCATAGCTGAAATGTGCTGCAAGCGTTTACAATTGCAAGAAAAAATTGGTGAAGATATTGCGGAAGTAATTTCTTTAGCGACAGGGTCTGATGATGTTATTGTGCACATTACATCGTCTCACAGCTGCATGAGTGCAAGAGGCATTAAATCTACAGATAGCCAAACGACTACACTAACTACTAAAAGGCGTATTTAACGAAGATCATATGATTCACCGTTTTATGCTAATGAAAATAGTCTTAGCGTTTGAGTTGCCTTGACTAAATGATAGTCTATTCGGTATAATTAATAAGCTAGAAACTAACTGAGGGCCTATAGCTCAGGGGTAGAGCAACCGGCTCATAACCGGTCGGTCCCTGGTTCGAACCCAGGTGGGCCCACCATTATGTTGATATCTACCGTCCTTGAGATTTCAAGGGCGGTTATTTTACTATGTAACTCATTTGTTTTGTGTAACTTAACAAAAGCTTATTTTTGAATAGTATTATGTTTAGAAATAAATAAACGAGAATAAAATAAATAAGATAAAATAAGCAAAAATAATCAAGAATAAATAATTAAAATTAAGAATGAATAGTTAGTATATATAATTAGTAATAGTAGAAGTTATGGAACCTAGACCTATGATGGACCGCCTAGAAGCGGTATTCTCAATCGTACCAAAGGCTCATGCCATTGCCGATATCGGTACCGATCATGGCTAGTTTAGCGGTGAGAGCTCATCAACCGTCAACGCGCTGAATATGTCATTGCCGGTGATGTACATAAAGGTCCGTTAGAGTCTGCAAGATCATATGTTGAGTCTTGTGGACTAGCTGATAAAATGAGATTGTCGTTTAGGGCGATGGTCTTAAAGTGACAGAAAAGGGCGGGAGTTGAACGGCAGCCATTTGTTTGTGGTATGGGTGGATTTTTAATGCAGGGATATTATAGATGCAGGCCCAGAACCATTAGAGTTCTATGTACTCCAACCACAGAATGGACAAAAAGAATTACGTCAATATATGGTTCAAAAGGGATATGTTATCGTTCTAGAAATCATCGTAGAAGATGCTGGTAAGCTCTATACAGCATTTTTAGCTGTGCGCAAGGACTGCGTGGAAGCTTATACAGGTATGACTGAATATGAGATATTTATCAATCGTTACCGGAAGACTCCTTGTTGTGGTCTGTAGGGGCTTTATTGGAACAAGATAGACCACCACTTTTGGATGAAATATATAGAGTATTTAATATATCAACGACAATGTGCATTAGATGATATGACAGAGAAATTAAATCATACTGATAAATATCAGGATTTAGAGCAGGAAGTTAATTTTTCTTCGTAATCTTTTAGAGAATAAATAGAAGAAGTGAGTTGTATGATAACGGTTCAACAAAGTTATTACCTTGATGGAACAATTAGCACCGCACGTTCTTATGCAGAGTCTTGGGATAATGTAGGTTTAATGGTGGGCGATCGGAATGTAGTTGTTACAGGTGTAGTGACTACGTTAGACGTAACAGAAGAAACCGTAGAATATGCTATTGAACAAAATTGTAATTTAATTGTTAGCCACCACCCATTAATCTTTAAAGGGTTGAAACAGATATCATGTGATACTGCTCAAGGGCGTACGATTAATAAGCTGATTCAACATAAGATTGCCGTATATAGTGCTCATACAAATCTTGATATCGCTCCAGGCGGTCTCAATGATATGTTGGCGAAGCAATTGGGACTTATTGATATTAAGGGCTTCATTAAAACTGGTGAAGAGGCGCTTTATAAAGGTGACCACCTTTGTACCTGAAAGCTCGGCTGATGCGGTTCGTTTGGCGATGGGCGATGCAGGGGCAGGCCGAATTGGCAATTACGAGCATTGTAGTTTCAGTATCCATGGGGAAGGACGCTTTGTTGGTAATGAAGATTCTCATCCTGTCATTGGGGCAGCTGGCGCTTTGACAGTGGTTCCTGAGGTACAAGTGAAATGCTATCGTTGATGGTACGCATTTTAAAGCAAAGTCGTAGCGGCTGATAAGCTGCTCATCCATATGAAGAAGTTGCTTATGAGGTTTTGAATATAGTCGAGCCTACTAGTTCAACTCAATATCTAGGACGGGTAGGTCGCTTGCCTAATGCATTAAACTTAGATTCTTTCCGTGAATGGGTACAAGAAGCGTTGCCTGATGCTAACATTCGTTTTGCTGGTATTGTGCCGAAAGCGATTCAATCCATTGCTCCTATGCTCTGGTGCAGGTGCAGAATTTATTAAGGATGCTGCCCAGTTACATGTAGATGCCTATATTACAGGTGATGTGAGTATCATGAGGCGCAAATGGCTAAGGAATTGAGGCACTCGTAGTTGATGCAGGGGCATTTTGGAACTGAGTCTATAGTGGCACATGGTTTGCGTGACTATTTAATCTCTGCAGGGCTTTACTGTTCCTGTGAAAGCTTTCACAGAACAAAATGATTTCTTCTTTGTGTAATGATGCATTTCTTGCAACAAATTGTTAGCTATGATAAACTGAATTGAAGCAAGTATGAAAGACGGTTGCGAGTCTATAAGACTCGAGGAAAGTCCGAGCTCCATAGGGCAGGATGCCAGATAACGTCTGGCGAGGGTAACCTTAGGGAAAGTGCCATAGAAAAGGAAACCGCCACGTAAGTGGTAAGGGTGGAAAGGTGAGGTAAGAGCTCACCAGCAGTCTGGTAACAGGCTGGCTCGGTAAAACCCATCCGGAGCAAGACCGAATAGGGAAGGGTTAAGGGTGGTCCCGCCTACCTTCCGGGTTGTGTCGCTCGAGCGTGCAGGCGACTGTACGCCTAGAAAGATAATCGTCACCGCGCAAGTGGAACAGAACTCGGCTTATTGATTGCTTGCTTCTATATTTAACATATAATTGATAGTATATAAGATTGTAGATCTTTGTTAGGAGAACTTCATGGCAATTACAGCAATTACTAGTGTACAAGAATTTGATGAGAAAAGTGCTTGGCGCTAAAGGTTTAGCTATTGTTGATTTTTGGGCTGGTTGGTGCGAACCATGCACTGTTATGCGCCCAGAGATTGAAGACGTAGCAGAGCGTTTAAAAGGTCAAGTAGAATTCTTTAGTGTTAATGCAGAAGATAAAAATCTTCGCGGTATTTTTGTTAAAAGAAGATGTTGATGGTATTCCATCCTTAGTATTCTTCCGCGATGGCAAAATGCTCGATTCCCTGTGGGCTATAAAAAAAGCAGATATGCTTGAGTCTCTAATAAAGGAAGTTATCTGATTAATTAATAACTAGGAATTCTTAGGAAAATGAATAACATGAGGCTGTATATAAGGAAAGTTAATTTCTTATATACAGCTTTTTTATTAAATTTCATAGTTTTCAAAAATGTTAAGTGATATAATAAAATAGTAAAAAAATATGATTGTCATCATGTTGGTTGAACTCTTCAAAGTGATAGAGGACGCTAATAAAATGATTTCCGTCATAAACGTTGTAGTTTATTAAAGTAATATAATTATATTGCGCAAAGTTGTTGTAAGGAGGCTATATTCCATGAAGAATCGTATAAATAGTTTGTGGACACTCTTCCAAGAACGCCGTTTGAGTCGACGAACATTTATGAAATCCTGTGTAGCACTCACTGCTATTTTAGGACTACCTCCAACGATGTTAGACACCGTTGTTAAGGCTGCCGAAACAACTGAATTACCTACAGTGATTTGGTTGCATGGTCATGAATGTACTGGTTGTAGTGAATCTTTTATCCGTTCATCCTCTCCCTTTACTTCTGATGTTATTTTGAACATGATTTCTCTTGAATATGATGATACTTTGGCGGCAGCCTCTGGTGCACCATTAGAAGAACATTTAGAAAAAATCATCAAAGAAAAAGCCGGTAAATATATCTTGGCTGTTGAAGGTGGCGTACCACTTGATGAAGATGGTGTTTATTGCACAGTAGGTGGACGTACGTTTAAAGAATCTCTATTAGAAGCAGCTAAAGGAGCTGCAGCAATCATAGAATATGGTTCTTGTGCTTCTTGGGGAGGTATACAGGCGGCAAAACCAAATCCAACAAATACAGTTTCTGTATCTTCCGTTGTATCTGGCAAGCCAATTATTAAGGTCCCTGGTTGTCCTCCAATTCCAGAGGTTATGACTGGCGTAATCATGCACTATGCATTATTCGGTCAAAATTCCACCTCTTGATTCTCAAGGCCGTCCTAAACAATTTTATGGCAATCGTATTCATGACACATGCTACCGTCGTGCCTTCTTTGACTCTGGACTCTTTCGTTGAAAAATTTCGACGATGATGCATCCAAATCTGGTTTGGTGCTTTGTATAAAGTAGGTTGTCGTGGACCTCAAACATATAATTCTTGTGGTAACTTGCGTTGGTGGAATGGGTTATCCTACCCAATTCAATCCGGTCACGGTTGTATTGGTTGCTCTGAAAAGGGCTTCTGGGATAATGACGTATTCTATAAACGTTTACCAGATATTCCATTGGCTAATACCATCACAACTGCTGATACAATCGGTACAGTAGCTGCTGTTGGTGCTACTGCAGCAGTTATCGTTCATGGTGCTGCAACTCTTACGCGTAATAAAATTCTTGATATGAAAGAAGAAAAACGCTTAAAAGAACAAGGCTTATGGGATGAAAAGAAACATAATAATGGAGGAGGTCACTAATGAAACGCGTAGTAGTAGATCCGATTTCCCGTATTGAAGGTCATTTACGGGTTGAAATAAAAGTTGATGAAGCGAGTGGTAAAGTAGAGGACGCATTGTCTTCTGGTACTGCTTGGCGCGGTATCGAACTTGTTGCTAAAGATCGCGATCCTCGTGACCTTTGGGCGTTCGTACAACGGATTTGTGGCGTATGTACTGCCACAACATGCGTTGGCAGACATTACGTGCGGTAGAGGATGCAATTGGAATTACAATTCCTAAAAATGCAAATTATATACGTAATATCATGCATAGTAGTCTAGATGTGCATGATCATATCGTGCATTTTTATCACTTACATGCGCTTGATTGGGTTAGCCCGATAGCAGCTCTTGGTGCAGATCCTGCTAAAAACCGCTCAATTACAAAATGATGTATTAGCAACTTATAATGTGAGCGGTTTAGCACCTGCGAAAACAGCATCAAAAGATTCAGCCTATCCTAAAAAGGAGTTTCTAAAGGCTACTACAGCATACTTTACGGCTGTACAACAAAAGGTTAAGAAAATCGTTGAATCAGGCCAATTGAGGGATTTTCTCCGCTCAATGGTGGGATCATCCTGATTATAACTTGTTACCTCAGAAGTTCATTTTGATGGCCGTATCCTCATTATTTGAACATTCTTGATCGTCAACAGGATATTGTAATTCCTCATGTTGTATTTGGTGGCAAAAACCCTCATCCTCATTACATTGTAGGTGGCATGCCATGCTCTATTTCTATGAATGATATGAATGCCCCTATTAATACACAACGCCTTGCCGCCGTAGAGCAATCTATTGCATTGACTAAAGACTTAGTTGATAATTTTTCATGTGCCAGATCTATTAGCTATCGGTAAAATATATGTAGAAAAAGGTATGATCGATGGTGGTGGCCTTGCGAAGAAACGCGTTATGTCCTATGGCGATTATCCTGATGATACGTACACGGTATTTCTAATGATGACTATCATAAGAAATGTATTGTTCGTTCAATAGCGTTGTTGAGAAACTTTTGCGTTAGGTGTAGATAAAGCAACATTTATCCATTAGAAGGTAAAGATTTCATGGATCCTCAATACCTTGAGTGAAGAGGTTGATCATTCCTGGTTTACATATCCAGATGGAACAAAAACACTTCATCCTATTGAAGGTGTTACTGATCCTAAATTTACAGGTCCTAAATCTGGTACAAAAGAAAAATAGGAATTCCTTGATGAAGATAAAAATATTCTTGGATTAAATCTCCAACTTTCAAAGGGAAAACTGCAGAGAGTTGGTCCATTAGCAAAATATATTGTTGTGTATACAAGGTAAAACAAGGCATAATCAAAGACCCAACTTGGGCTGAATCTATGATTGTTCGTCAAATTGATACAGTATCACAAGTATTGGGTGTACCAGCTCATGTATGGATGACTACTATGGTAGGGACGTACAGCATGTCGTGGCCTTGATGCACAGGTAGCAGCAAATAGTTAGATACTTCTTTAACAAAGCTTGTATCTAATATTAAAAATGGTGATACTACAGTAGCGGATATGACTAAGTTTGAACCAAATACATGGGATAAAGATGCTAAAGGTGTTGGTCTTGTAGATGCGCCTCGTGGTGGTTTGGGGCACTGGATACATATTAAAGATGGACGCTCTGCAAACTATCAATGTATCGTACCATCTACATGGAATGCATGCCCTAAAACTGCAGCTAATGAACATGGTGCCTATGAAGATTCCATGATTGATACACATGTAAAAATTGCGGATAAACCACTTGAAATTTTGAAGTAATTCACTCCTTTGATCCATGCCTAGCATGTGCAACCAATTTATACAATAAAAAAGGCGAAAAAATTGTTTCCGTCAATACAGATGCATTGTGTAAATAAAGGGTGGTGGACTTATGTTAATACATACTGACAAAAAGGCGTATGTCGTATTTAGTCTATGGTTGCGTATATTCCACTGGACTATGGTACTCAGTGTAACTGCATTGTTCTGGACTGGCCTATATATTGGTGATCCAGGCTTTGCTGCGATTACAGGTAACCCTGAACCAACTTTTGCTATTGATGGCTGGTTCTCTATGGAAACTATGCGGCGTATTCATTTCACTGCAGGTGTTATCTTAACATTCTCCTTTATCTTCCGTTTTGCAGGCGCTCTTTGGAACAGAGGGGATAGATTATTACCTAAATTCCGTCAAAAACGGTATTGGTACGGTCTTAAAGAAACAACATTGCACTATTTAATGATTCCTCAAAAACATGAACATCATTGGCTTCGTAATTCCTTAGCTAGAACTGCGTATATGATGGTATACATTATGTTCTTCTTTGAAATCTTAACGGGTTTTGCAATGTATTCGATGATTGACCCTAATGGTGTTCTAGGAACTTTATTTTTGCACCAGTGGTTACATTATTTGGTGGTGAATACAAAGTCCATGTTATCCATCACTACATTGCGTGGGGATTCTTGTTCTTTACTATTGTTCACGTGTATATGGCATTCGAGAAGATGTTATGGAGGAATCGGGCAGAAAGTATCTGCTATGGTTTCGGTAGTGAAATATTACGCTCATGATCCAATTGATATTGAAGACCTCAATGGTAAACGTCGTCGTAGGGGAACGTATTGATAAAACCATCTGGTACTCATACCGTCCAAGTGATCCTAATGATCCTAGAAGAGAAATTACAGAAAAATGACTAATACAAGTACTGATATCATCAGTGGCTTGGAACAATACGCGGACTCAGAGGGTCCGCGTATTGATTAAATAACCTTTATGATGATGGAGACAATGAAATTATCCTACTTGGAGTCGGCAATATTTTGCTTACCGATGAGGGATTAGGTGTTCATGTAGTAAAAGAATTGAAAGAATCTTTCACATTTACGCCTGCAATTTCCATTATTGACGGTGGCACTATGGGAATGGAATTACTTACGTATATGCGTGGTATGAAGAAAAATCCTTCTTGTAGATGCTATTAATGGCGGAGATGCTCCAGGAACTATATAGAATTTCCTCATAAGAATTAGAACAATATTTTACGGAACATATTTCTGTACATGAAGTAGGAATGCAAGATATTTTACGTATCCAGTGCTATTCAAGAGGATCCATTAGAAGATGCAGTGGTTATCGGTGTAGAGCCGGAATCATTGGAAATTGGTTTTGAACCTAGCGAGCCGGTACAATGCGCCTTGCCTGAGGTTAAGAAACGTGTTTTGAATGTACTACGAGAATGGGGCGTAGTAGCTGAGCCTAAAGCATAAAGTGAAAATTTCATATAGTATATAGATAGCTTATAGAATGTAAAGATAGTCTCTGTATAGGAGTATTTATGATTGAAAATTATGGTAATGTTCGCGCCGTTTTAAATGAGTTGCGTTTGGCTCTAAAGAATTTGCGTGAAACTGGTGAGACATATTCGATTTATATTGAAAAAAACGAGGTTTAACAGAGGAAGAACAAGTTGAAGTATTAGAAACACTTGGACGCGGTCATATTACGATTAACTTTAATGAAACTGATCAACCTGTAGAATGGTATGAATCATAATTTTCTGGAATCTGGATTGGGACTTATAAAAATGGTCGTGATGACTCCATTTTACATACCGTAGAGGTCGCTAAGTATCCAGTTGTAGCTGGTGCTTATATAGAGGATATGGAACTGGCGGAGGAAGATTTACAATCTTGGATTGATGCTGCTGGATTATAGTAAAGGAGACCCATAACGGGTCTCCTTTTTATCGAAAAAAATAGATGAAAATAGATGTTTTCAGTAAATTTGTGATAAAAATACATATAAATTTTTGATTAATAGTTAATAAAAGTCAGAAATAATCATATTTATCTCCATATCATTAAAAATAAATATTTTTATAAATTGCTTTTATTAATAGCTTTTACAAATAAATTAATATGATATTAATTTGTTGTAGTTATATAAAAGGGATAAATGAAGTGTTTTATTGGTGTTTTATGAAATAAAGCTATTTACTGGCTTTATAAAAGATTATTAGGCCTATTGTTAACCTTTTAGCATTTGCCTTAATTTACTAATTAACATAAAATATGTGAGTAAAATACTTTGGAGGATTTATGTTACTTTCTATTGTAGTGCCTGTATATAACGAAGAGGAAAATATAGCGAACTTTTATAAAGCTGTAACTGATGTTATGTCAGGTCTCACGTATGATTATGAACTAATCTTCGTGGATGATGGATCTAGTGATTCGTCAGCTATGATACTGCGTGAAATTGCATTCAATGATAAACATGTTAAAAGTGTTGTTGCTGGCTCGTAACTTTGGGCATCAAACGGCACTTACATGTGGACTTGATTATGCTCATGGCGATGCAGTCATTACAATGGACGGTGATATGCAGCATCCACCTGCATTGATTCCTGAACTAGTTCGATTGTGGGAATCAGGGTATGATGTGGTGCGTACCATACGCGATTCAACTGATGACGCTAGTTGGGCTAAATCTTTCACGTCTAAGTATTATTACAAACTGATGAACAAAATGGTCGATGTTCCCTTGTTGAAGGCGGGTCCGATTTCCGCCTCATGAATAGTAAAAGCATTAGGGCACGTTGAAACGATTCAGAGAACATGGTCGATTTTTGCGCGGTATTGTCGGCGCCTTAGGGTACAGACAAGCAGAGTTGCACTGTGTGCACCACCTCGATTTTGCAGGTGTCTCAAAGTTTAGTGTGCATCAAAATGATTCGATTTGCTCTCGATGGTGTAACCGCTTTTTCAAGAGTGCCTTTACGGGCCGCCTTGTATGTAGGAGTACTTTGCGGTGGAATGAGCTTTTTGCTCATTTTACATCTTTTATATGTATATCTTACAGGACAAGCTTTTGAATGGATGGACAACCTTGGGCGTATCAATCTTGTTTATTGTGGAATTCAACTCGTCGGACTGGGGAATTATTGGCGAGTATGTAGGTCGTATTTTTGAAGAGGTGAAGCAACGGCCTTTGTATTGGGTTAAGTCAGCTATAAATTTTGAAAGAGCATGAAGAGGCTCAGTTACTCGGACCAAGTAGTGCAGATGTTTTTATAGCACAGAGACTATACTAACAAAAGCAAAGAAGACTAGCTGTGTTTGTGAATGCAAATAAATAGACGGTTAGTATATTTTTGAATAAATAACTTACTTTAAAAAGTTTTTGGAAAGGAAGCATATGAAGTCAAAAATATAGTAAGGTTAAAATAACGGCATTAACATTAACTTTTGTGTATGCTACAACAGCCATGGTTGGCGCAACAACATTACAATATGGTGATAAGGGCAAAAGTGTTACAGCGGTTTCAACAACAACTAATTAAACACGGCTATAATGCTACAGATAAAAAAATGGTGTATATGGTGAGGAAACGAAGTGGGCAGTTCGTCTGTTCCAACAAGATCGTGGCCTTCCGGTGGATGGTATCGTAGGTCCTGCTACGTATAATGCATTGATGGGTGCTCCTCGTTCTACGACGCAGTATTGACCCAAAATGCAGCGACTAAAGCAGTAGCAACGAAAATCTCGCTTTTACAAACAGTAATGCGACATCCCGTCGTATCGCTGGTCATTCCATTAATGGCAGAACGTTAAATTAAACAATAGTACGAAAAATGAAACACCTAGTAGCATTCACGCAATCTTGGCAGAAGCTGACAAATACCGTGGTGTACCATATGTATTTGGCGGTACCACTCCAAGTGGCTTTGACTGCTCTGGTTATATTAAATATGTATTTGAAAAAAACAAGGTATTTCCTTTACCGCGTTTGGCAGATGAACAGATATAACGTAGGGTGTTGAAAGTTTCTCGTGCGAACTTGAAAGCAGGGGGATTTGGTATTTCTTTTCGAAACCTATGAACCAGGTCCATCTCACTCCGGTATTTATATTGGTGATGGCAAGTTCATCAGCGCCACTTCCAGTCGTGGTGTTGCAGTAGCAGATCTTGATACTGGCTATTGGGGTGAACGTTACATCGGCGCAAAACGCGTTGTACGCTAATTTAATAACTAGCTATAAAAGAGGCTATACAGAATCAATTTTGTTTTGTTGATTTGTATAACCTCTTTTTATGTTTCATATTTATGATTTAACTCATTGACTAAATTTGACCTTTACTTTTTATTGTAAAAAAATATGGATTTAAAATTATATTTTTACGGTTTTGCTTGAATTGGTGTGAAAGTGCGTAAATTCCGCATAATCTCAATGTTTTTAATAGATTTTATATCGTTTTTGAGTTATAATGAAGAGTAAATAATTTTAGGGAGGAATATACACATGAAGGGTAATGAACTGCGTCAAACATACTTGCAGTTTTTGAAAGTAAAGGACATTTAAAATTAGATAGTTTTTCTCTTATACCAGAAAACGATCCGTCTTTGTTATTGATCAGGGGCAGGGTATGGCGCCATTGAAGCCGTTCTTTACAGGTAAGTTGGTACCTCCTTGTCATCGTATTACAACAAGCCAAAAAGTGTATGCGTACCGGTGACCTTGAAAAATGTAGGTCGCACAGCTCGTCACCATACATTCTTTGAAATGCTTAGTAACTTCTCCTTCGGTGATTACTTCAAAAAGAAGCTATTCACTGGGCATGGGAGTTCTTAACTGAGGTTATTAAACTCGATAAAAATAGATTATATGTCACTGTATATCCAGATGACCAAGAAGCGTATGATACATGGCATAATGATTGTGGTGTAGAGGAAAGCCATATTACACGCCTTGAAGATAATTCTGGGAAATTGGCGAAGGCCCATGTGGTCCAGACAGCGAAATCTTCTTCGATCAAGGTCCTGAACATGGTTGTGATGACCCTAATTGTGCACCAGGTTGTGACTGTGATCGCTATCTTGAAATCTGGAACTTAGTATTTACACAATTCAATAAAATGCCAGATGGGTCTTATGAACCATTACAACACAAAAATATTGATACAGGCGCCGGTCTTGAACGATTGGCTTCCGTATTACAAGGTTGTAAAACAAATTTTGAAACTGATTTGATTTTCCCAATTATTGAAGCCACTGCAAAACGGGCCAGTGTGAAATATAACGAAGATCAAAATACAGATGTTTCTTTGAAGGTTATTGCTGACCATGCTCGTGCTGTCACAGCATTGATTTCCGATGGTGTGTTGCCGTCCATGAAGGTCGCGGCTACGTCTTGCGTCGTATTTTACGCCGTGCTGTACGTCATGGACGTTTACTTGGTATCGAGGTATCTTCCTAACACCTCTTATTGATGTAGTCGTAGACATTCTAGGACCTGGTATTAAATCCATCGCTGAGAAACAAGATTTCGTTAAACGTGTTGTACAAAACGAAGAAGAACGCTTTAACCAAACATTGGAACAAGGCCTTGAGTTATTAAACTCTTTAATTGATACATTAGCTGCTGAAAAAGCAACTGTTGTTCCTGGTACAGAAGTATTTAAACTATATGATACATATGGATTCCCTTGGGAATTAACAGAGGAAATAGCTTCTGAACGCGGCTTTACAATCGACCATGAAGGTTTTGAAGCTGCTATGAAAGAACAACGTGAACGCGCTCGTGAGGCTCGTGTAAAAGAAGATGCGAAGGTAGCAACACCAGACATTACATTCTTGAAAAGATGAAGAACTTGTTGAAGATGAAGCAGAAACTGCATCCGCCGTATTGATGCTTGGTAAAGGTTCTGAACGCTTACAAACAGCAGCTGACGGCGATGAAATTACTGTTATCGTACGCACTACTCCTTTCCATGCTGAAGGGGGCGGTCAATTAGGTGATACAGGCTTTATCGTGGGCCCAATGGGTAAGGTAGAGGTTCATAATACAAAACGTTTACCAGAAGGCACTGTATATCATATCGGTACTGTTGTAGAAGGTTCTATCTCTGAAGGTGACGATGTAACGCTTGAAGTGGATACAAATCGTCGCGCAGCAATGGCCCGCAATCATACAGCAACACACTTGTTACATGCAGCATTGAAAAAGGTTCTTGGCGAGCATGTTAACCAAGCTGGTTCTCTAGTAACTCCTGATTACTTGCGTTTTGACTTCACTCATTTCTCCCCTGTAACACAAGAGGAACTTGATCAAATCGAAGCACTTGTAAACGAAGAAATTTTAAAAGCTACGGATCTAGCTATCGCTGAAATGTCAATGGACGAAGCAAAAGCGAAAGGTGCGATGGCACTCTTTGGAGATAAATATGGTGATGTAGTTCGCGTTGTAGAGGTTCCTGGCTTCTCCGTTGAATTATGTGGTGGTTCTCATGTAGGCAACACAGCTTTCATTAGTTCCTTCCGTTTAACATCTGAAGCTGGTATCGGTTCTGGTGTACGTCGTATTGAAGCGATTACAGGGTCGTGCAGCTCTCGATGCAGCAAAACAAGATCGTTTGACTATTGAACGCATGGCAAGCGAGCTTAAAACTAAAGCACCTCAAATAGAAGAACGCTTACACCAAGTGTTGACAGAAGCTAAAGACACTAGCAAAAGAATTAGAACAAATTCGTAAAGAGGTTTCTGCTGCGGGTGCAGCTGACATCGTTGCTGGTAAAGTCATGGTAGGTGATGTAGAGTTTGTTGGCGCAGCTGTAAAAGCGTCCTCCATCGATGAATTACGCGACTTAGCTGATATGGGCCTTGATAAATTGAATGGCTCTGGTGTGGTTCTTGTAGGCGCTGCTATGGGCGATGATAAGGTAAACTTTGTATGTAAAGTATCTAAAGATGTCGTTGCTAAAGGTGCAAAAGCAGGTAATATTGTTAAAGCAGCAGCTCAAGTAGCTGGAGGTAATGGCGGTGGCCGTCCGGATATGGCACAAGCAGGTGGCAAAGAGCCAGCTAAATTAATGGAAGCATTAAAAGCTGGTGGTGAAGCCTTAAAATCTATGTTACAATAGGGCATATAATTTTATAATTATACTTGTATCTGTTATAGAAATTTTTCATAATGCATAAAAAGTTACTGACTTTGTAGCTTTAATTCAAGTATAATAGTAGGGTGAGATTTCACTTTGTATGGTGAAATCTGCCGATGTAATAAAAAGGAGGGATACGATGAACGTTTCAGATGAAACCATATTATTCCGTAAAAGTAGACGATGAACCGATGACCGCTGAAGAGGTGCTTACGCGTGTTTATCAATCTATTCAAGAAAAAGGTTACAATCCAATTAATCAAATCTTAGGGTATCTAATCTCTGGAGATCCTGCGTATATAACAAGTTATAATAATGCGCGTTCCGATATCCGTCGTTTAGAGCGTGATGACTTGATTGAAGAATTGTTGAAAAGAATACGCAAAGGCTAAACAACTATAATGAAATTATGTCATTAGATGTGAGGCAGCCGTACTATTGGTATTGCCTGTAGCGATGCACTGCTCATGACTGCACAAGGGTATTGAAACCATTCGTAGAACATCTCTGAAAAAGACTTTAATCGTTTACAAGAACTCATTTCTGAATATGAAGTACATGAACTTGTGGTAGGTATGCCGAAAAAAATATGAATAGTACAAAAGGTGAACAGGCTGAAAAAGACTGAAGAATTCGTTGCAAAAAATGAAGGAAGTCATCGATTTACCTGTTACATATTGGGATGAGCGGTTATCTACTGTTATGGCTGAACGTCAACTCATCGCAGCTGACGTGAGTCGTAAAAAGCGTAAATCCGTTATCGATAAAAATGGCAGCGGTTGTAATTTTGCAGGATATTTAGATCGCTTGCAGTTTAATAAATAAGTATTTTTCCTTAAGGAGGGTTTCCAATGGTTGACCAAAATTTTGAAGGTGAAGTGTATTATTTGGAATTCGAAGACGAACATGGTAATAAACAATACTTCACAGAAGATGTTATCTTGAGCCATGAAGGTCAAAGAGTATGCCGTTCTTGTACATGTACCAAGATGAAGATGCCGACCATGAAGGTCAAGATGACACGTACATGATCTTGGCTCGCATCGAAACAAATGAAGAAGGCGTAGAAGAATACGTACCTTTGGATGAAGAAGATGAAAACTTTGAAACTCTAGTAAAAATTGTATGAAGACATGGATGAAGACGAATAATCGTCTTTAGCATAAATTTAGCGTGTTGTCAGTGGACAATGCGCTATTTTTATTTCTGTTATACATTATCATTGTTGTACAAAGAAGAGACTTTCATTCATGCTAAGGGCATAACAAATATATAAAATTAATATATTGCATAAAAATGGAATAAGCGGAATCATTGCCCTTTTATATAGGGAAATATAGAGTTTATGGTATAATGAATTGATATACTGTTATGTTACAGAAAGGAACTCAACAACGTGAGAAAAAAGCCTTAAGATATATTTTGATCCTAGTTATTGTAGGGTATATTAATTATTGGTGGAGGCCTTGGTGCATTGTACTTTGTACCGAATACCTTTGCTCAAGATGATGGAACACAAGTAGTCGTTATTGAAAAAGGTCAAACGGGTACTGAAATTGCAGATATGCTTTTTGAAAGGGGCTTATTCGCTCAACTCAAGGCTTTAAGCTCTGGTTTATACTGAGTGGCACCAATGATAAGCTTCAAACTGGCCATTATCAAATACCTAATAAGGTAACTGTGCGTGAACTCATTTCCTTATTACAAGAAGGTCATGTAGAATCTATTCATATTACAATTCCTGAAGGATATACAGTTGGTGATATTGCTATCGTTCTTGAAAAGAATCAAATTATGAAGGCGAAGGGACTTCTTAGCTGAAGCTAAGACCTATGTACCATACCCCATATATGAAAGGCACAAAACCTGCTACATATCCTGTAGAAGGCTTCTTGTTCCCAAGTACGTATGAAATCCCCGTAGGTGCTACGCCTCGTGATGTTATTCAAATGATGGCTGACGAAATGAATCGTTACCTTACACCAGCTGTGAAGAAACAAATTCAAGCTCAACATATGAGTATTCATGACTTTGTAACCTTGGCGTCTATCGTTGAACGAGAATCTTTATTTGATGCAGACCGTCCAACTATTGCAGGGGTATTCAAAAAGCGTTTAGCTCATGGTATTCCATTGCAATCTGATGCGACTATTTCCTATGTACTTGGCTATGCAAAGAAAATGTAACGATTGGGGATACACAATTGCAAAGCCCATATAATACATATGTATCTAAAGGTTTACCACCAGGACCAATTGCAAAACCCTGGTAAAAAGCTCTAGATGCAGTATTACATTCTGAAAAATACAGATTATTTATACTTCGTAGCAGATAAAGAGGGCATAATCACTTCTCTAAATCATACGAAGAACATTTAGCAGCGGTTAATAAAATTTATGGTGCTGACACAGTAAAAATTCTTCTGCTAATACGGAAGTAGCTGCACAAGCTGGTCCCTAACTATGACGTAGCAGTAGCGACTACAGAGCCTAATTATAATTATAGTTCTGCAGAAGCGGTGGAAGCAGATTCTCAATATGTTGACGTAGAACCTAGTTATAAATACACACCAACTACAGTTCCAGCAGCTGAGATTCCAGATCCTGTACCGGGTTCAACACAAAATCAATCATCGACACAAGTCACGCCAGCTGCTCCATCCTATGGAAATAATACAAAATAACAATACGTATGTACCAACGACGACACCTGTACCTGAATCGATGCAGAATGTGATTCCTAATGCACAACAAGTACCACAAATTCAGGTAGAATCTGCAAATCCTGCTGAACGCTCTACGTTGGTAGTTCCTAGTGGTACTAACAATAGATAATGTAGGAGATTTAATCTACTTTCATGACATTAAATGATATTTTAAATGAACAGCGTATTTACGCGATGATTAATGATGTGCCGATTTTACGAGATCTGAGGGTTCATCTATTTGAAGAATTAATAGGTTTTATACCGGCCCACCTCTGTGTTAGAGGTGGGCACCGCCATTGGTTACTCCGCTTTGTTGATGGCTCCGCTACTCGACGAGAAAGAGGGGCATATTACATCCATTGAATTGGATGATGTGCGTCACGAAATGGCGAAATACTATATTAACCAATCCGATTATGCCGATAATATTACATTGCTGAAAGGCGATGCGTCTCAAGTCTTAACGGAACTCACAGGCGAATATGATCTAGTGTTTTTAGATGGTCCAAAGGGGCAATATTTAAAACAACTTGAACTTATTCTGCCACATGTGAAAAGAAGGGGCGTCATTCTTGCAGATAATGTACTCTTTAGAGGCTATGTAAGAGGCGATAAGGAACCACCAAAACGGTTCAAAACTATCGTAAAACGGTTTACAAGAATACTTAACATATGTTGAAAAATAAAGAATTGTTTAACACTACTATTTACCCCAATGGGTGATGGTATGAGTGTGAGTGTGTGGAAAGGGCACAACAAATAATGGCAGAACATTTTATGGAATTGCTTTGTCCTGCAGGTAATATGGACAAGCTTAAAATGGCTATCCGCTATGGTGCGGATGCCGTATATTGCGCAGGTAAACGCTTTGGCTTGCGCGCAGGAAACTCTAATTTCTCCGACGAGGAATTAAAGGAAGCTGTAGAATTTGTACATGCACATGGTAAAAAGATTCATGTTACATGTAATATCATTCCTCACAACGAGGACTTTGAAGGTTTAGAGGACTATTTGAAATTTCTTGAAAGCATCGGTGTTGATGCTATCATCGTTGCAGATATGGGGATTTTTAGCCTTGCTAAGCGCGTAGCTCCAGGTTTAGAGCTTCACGTAAGTACACAAGCGTCTACTACGAATTGGCATACAGTTCAGATGTGGAAAGAACTTGGTGCCACACGTGTTGTAGCGGCTCGCGAAGTATCCTTAGCAGACCTTAAAGAAATGAAGGATCATGTAGATATTGAAATTGAGTCCTTCGTACATGGTTCTATGTGTATTTCTTACTCTGGTCGCTGCTTGTTGTCTAACTATATGACAGGTAATCGCGATGCGAACCGTGGTCAATGTTCTCAATCTTGTCGATGGAAATATTCTCTTGTGGAATCTAATCGACCTGGTGAATATTACCCAATCGAAGAAGATGAACATGGCACGTATATCTTTAACTCTAAAGACTTGTGCTTAATTCACCGCATTCCAGATCTATATGAAGCTGGTATTGATAGCCTTAAAATCGAAGGTCGCATGAAATCCGTTCACTACTGTGCCACAGTGGCAAAAGTATATCGCACAGCGATTGATACATACCTTAAAGAAGGTAAAGATTGGTACGTTCGTCCAGAATGGATTGCAGAATTAGAAAAGATTTCCCATCGCCCTTATACAGACGGCTTTGCTGAAGGTCGTCCTGATGAAACGGCGCAAAACTATGGTAAATCTACGAATACTCAAAGCCATGACTTCATCGGTTTAGTTATGGGCTACAACGAAGAAGAAAAATACGTTGATCTTGAACAACGTAATAACTTCAAGGTGGGTGATAAGGTAGAATTCTGTCAACCAAAAGGGGAACTCGTTGAAACTGTTATCGAAAAAATGACAGATGAAGATGGTAATCCTATCGATGTAGCACCGCATGCACAAATGAAAGTACGCATTTATATGGATACACCTCTTGAACCTTACTCCATGATGCGCCGTGAGTGCAAACCTAAAGAGGATGAATAGTTTATGAGTGGTGCAGCCTTAGAGCCGAGTAAATCAATCGGTGCATTTCCAGATGTACCCGAGTTTAGCAACCTCTGGAGAAGAAGCGTATGTGACTTTCACATTGATCCTAAGCATACAATTTCATCAATCGCATCATTGAAGGCTATGAATATTTAGGGTGTTATGACCTCTGTAGATACGAGTGGGCGGTGTATGTTGCGCTGCACACCATCTACAAGGCCCTTGGCGCTTGAAGTATTGAGTAGCTTATCCAACTATGTCACTATAGAAGATTAAGTATAATTTTGATTGTAAAATCGTATGAGGAATTTTATGACTATACTAGATTTACAATTACATCAAATGTATACAAATTGTAGAAAATGAGAGTATATCTATGAAACAATCTATTTTGAAAACGCACATTATTAACAGCTTGCCTTGGAGTATCTATGGCAGGTGTAGCTATGGCGGGCCCTGTAGGTCCTGTAATCATTCCTCAAGCAGGGGATGTGGTTGTTATCAACCACGGTCCTGATATGACGTTTACAGGGAATATCAATTTTGATGTGGAAAGCCAAACTAACAACAATTTACAAATTGGCTCTACTGTGATTCCTAATGTAGTATACGGTGCGGCATTCAATAAATCTGGTGCACCAGATACCATCATCCCGCTCAAACCTATGTATATGTAGGCACAAAAGATGGGGCGAATGCTTTCACTGAAGCAAGCGATGCAGATAAAAAAGGTGCAAGCTGGAATGTGGAAACATTGAAGAAAACTAAATCTGGCGATGTACAATTGGCGAGCCGTGGCGTTCCTGAAAAACCGTTGGCTAATCAAGTGGCGACCATTAAAGATTCCATTATGCTTAGCGCTGTAGACCTCAGTACGACAGAGGTGGGACGCAATAGCAAGGGCGTTTTATACATGACCGTTCCTAAGGAATTGAAATTGACTGCTGACACAGGGTATTCCTGATGACGTGCGTGAAACGATGCCAGCCATGTTCCGCGGCAAGATGGGTGACTCCCTCATGGTAAACCTCATGCCTCTAAATGAAGAAGAGAAGCAACAATTAGCGGCAAATCCACATAATGCAAATGCAATCGTATTTAACCGTGGTATGAATATGGCAAAAATGATCGGCTCCTCTGCGCGTACAAGCAAGGTGTACACATACATGAAGGACCATTATTTGAACCTTGTTATCGTAGCGAAAGATTACGATGATAACGGTGCTCGCGGTAGCGGTGTTATGATGGTATCTAAACAAGATAACTCTAATGACGTGCTCTTAACACTCTACAAAGGTCCCAGACCTTTCCACTAGCAAATTGGAAAAAGTAATTGGTGCTATGCTGTCTACAAACTTCAAACGTTAATTTATAAATAATGTATATAAAATGGCTCGAGATTCTGATATGTTCTGCCTTCACTGGTTGTCTAGTAAAGGGGCATATCATTCTCAGTATTTTTCTTTCAAAAATAAATGTATATAGGTAAAAATAAAGTGAAGTTTATAGTATATTGCTCTAACAACAATTACAATTTATGTTCTTATAAATTTCCAGTTAAACTGTATTGAATTTTTTTAATTCTCTATGATACTATAATCTAGTAAAAAGTGATGCAAAGGACATGATTCTTTTATCCCTGTGTACCAGAGAGAGGCAGATGCTGGAAATGCCTTACACATATATTAGAGTTACCCCCTTTAAACTGATTTGTCGAACCTAAGTAGGCAAGTACGGCCGCCACCGTTATCGGGCTTAATGAAGTGAATTAACTATACACATATATTCGTATAGGTAGTTAACTAGGGTGGAACCGCGAATGATCTTCGTCCCTTGTTTGTAGGGATAGAAGGTCTTTTTTTATTACCCAATTTCTACAAGCTATTTACACAATGCTTATGTATTGTGTGGTAAGTAGGTCTATTGGGGACAGTGAAAAATCAAAGCTATCCTAGTTTATAAATTGGAGGAAAGAAAAATGGCAGATGTGAAAAATCATTTTACCTGATGGTAGTGCGAAGGAATATGCTGCTGGCACTACTCTTGGGGAAGCAGTAAAACAACTATCTAACAGCTTGGCTAAAAAAGTACTAGCTGCAAACGTAAATGGCGAATTAACAGACCTTCGCGAAGAACTTGTAGATGGTTCTGAAGTAGCATTCTTAACATTCGAAGAAGATGGTGGTAAACATACATTGCGCCACACAGCTTCTCATATCTTGGCTCAAGCTGTCAAACGTTTATGGCCTGAAGCTAAATTGGCTATTGGACCCGCTATCGACAAAGGTTTCTATTATGATATTGATATGGAACATACTTTGACTCCAGAAGATTTAGGTAAAATCGAAAAGGAAATGAGCCATCGTAAAAGAAAATTTACCGATTACTAAATCCGTTATGCCTCGTCAAGAAGCTATCGAGTTTCTTTCAAATCTAAAAATGAAGATTACAAGGTAGAATTGATTCAAGACCTTCCTGAAGATGCAATCATCTCTTGCTACTCTCAAGGCGATTTCATCGATCTTTGCGCAGGACCTCACGTGGCATCCACTGGCAAGGTGAAAAGCTTTTCAAATTACAAAGCATTGCAGGTGCATACTGGCGCGGCGATGAAAAAGAACAAAATGTTGCAACGTATTTACGGTACAGCATTTGAAAAGAAAGAAGAACTTGACGCATACCTTCACTTGCTTGAAGAAGCGGCTAAACGTGACCACCGTAAACTTGGTAAAGAACTTGGCTTGTTCGTTATCAAAGAAGAAGGTCCTGGTTTCCCATTCTTCTTACCAAAAGGTATGGCTCTTCGCAACGAATTAGAAAACTTCTGGCGTGAAGTTCACCATGAATTTTGACTATGAAGAAATTCGTACACCAATCATCTTAAAGTAAACAATTGTGGAAACATCTGGTCACTGGGTATCCATTACCGTGAAAATATGTACACTACAATCATCGACGATGAAGAATATGCAATTAAACCAATGAACTGCCCAGGCGGTATCTTGGTTTACCAAAACGAAAATGCATTCCTACCGTGACTTCCCATTACGTTACGCTGAACTTGGTCTAGTTCACCGTCATGAATTGTCCGGTGCATTACACGGCTTATTCCGTGTACGTGCGTTCACACAAGACGATGCTCACGTATTCATGTTGCCAGATCAAATGCAAACTGAGTTGATGAAAGTTATCGAATTGTTCGACCGTATCTATAGTCAATTCGGCTTGAAATACCATGTGAATTATCTACTAAAACCTGATAATGCAATGGGTGATGATGCAATTTGGGAAGCAGCTACAGAAGCATTGCGTAATGCTATCGAAGCGAAAGGCATTCCATACGTAATCAACCCTGGCGATGGTGCATTCTACGGTCCCTAAACTTGACTACCATATTGAAGACTCCTTAGGGTCGTACATGGCAATGTGGTACTATTCAATTAGATATGAACTTGCCTGAACGTTTCCAAATTGAATACATTGGCGAAGATGGTCAGAAACACCGTCCTATCATGATTCACCGTGCATGCTTCGGCTCTATGGAACGTTTCATCGGTATCTTAACTGAACACTATGCAGGCGCATTCCCAACATGGATGGCTCCTGTACAAGTTAAAATCTTACCTATCTCTGAAAAACATGTTGAATATGCTAAGGAATTGGCAAAACAAATGCACCGCGACTATGTACGCGTAGAAGTAGACGATCGCAGTGAAAAAATCGGCTATAAAATCCGCCAAGCACAAATGGCAAAAGTTCCTTACATGCTTGTTGTGGGTGATAAAGAGGTTGAAGAAGGCACAGTTAACGTTCGTAAACACGGCGGTGATGAATTAGGTTCTGTACCATTCGAAAGAATTCTTTAATTCTATTAAAGATTGAAATTAAAGAACGTAATTAATTATCTACTCTTAGTATTTATATTGATAAAAATCCTCACATCTTGCACAATTATGATTAGTCTGTATAATTTATTAGTGGTGAGATTATATGAGGGGATTTTGTATTATATTCTCTTTAATTGTTACCTGTGAGTAGCGAAAGGAAATGACTATGAAAAGAGTAAATTCATACGGTTGGAAAGCTGTTATTGGTTCATCTATGGTTATGCCATGGATGGGTTTGATCTCTTGATTCTCGGCTTTATGTTGAGCTTGATTTCAGGGGACTTAGGCTTTGACCACTAGGGTCAAGCAGGTTCACTGTGACGTGGACCTTGGTAGGTGCCGTAATCGGTGGTTTTTATCTTTGGTACCTTGTCAGATAAGTTTGGTCGTGTTCGTGTGTTGACATGGACTATTGTATTATTTGCTGTATTCACTGGTCTATGTGCTTTTGCACAAGGCTATTGGGATCTTCTCATATATCGTACAATTGCCGGCATCGGTCTTAGGCGGTGAATTTGGTATTGGTATGGCCTTAGCAGCTGAAGCTTGGCCGGCACAACACCGTGCAAAGGCAACAAGCTATGTTGCCATTGGCTGGCAGTTAGGCGTATTGGCTCGCAGCACTGTTAACGCCGTATTACTTCCTTATATTGGCTGGCGTGGTATGTTCATGGTTGGCATTATTCCTGCCTTTGTAGCCTGGTTCTTCCGTGCGAAATTACATGAACCAGAAATCTTTGTTCAAAGTAAAGAAACTAAGGAACATTCCATACGAACTCATTCAAGTTATTAGTAAAAGATGTAAGAACTACAAAGACCTCTATAGGTGTTGCTATTTTAACATCTGTTCAAAACTTTGGTTACTACGGTATTATGATCTGGTTGCCTAACTTCTTGAGTAAGCAATTAGGGTTTTCCCTTACAAAATCGGGTCTGTGGACTGCCGTAACTGTATGTGGTATGATGCTTGGCATTTGGTTATTTGGACGATTGGCTGATAAAATTGGTCGTAAACCAACATTTATCTTGTTCCAAGTATGTGCTGTGGCATCTATCTTGATTTACTCTCAACTATCTGATCCAACAGCTATGCTATTTGCCGGCGCTATTCTAGGGGCCTCCGTAAATGGTATGATGGGTGGCTACGGTGCCTTAATGGCAGAAGCTTATCCAACAAGTGCTCGTGCAACGGCTCAAAATGTATTATTTAACATCGGTCGCGCCGTAGGTGGCTTTAGCCCAATGGTAGTAGGTATGATTATCTCAATGTACTCGTACCAAGTGGCAATTGCATTCTTGGCTATTATCTATGTAATCGATATATTTAGCAACCGTATTTCTTTAATTCCGGAACTTAGAGGTAAGGAATTAGAATAAATAATTGTTTGTGAAAGCTTTTACATTGAAAAGAATATAGACGTTTTTATATTGAAACTCATATAGAAAATCAAGAGGCTCTGTCTTAAGACAGAGCCTTTTATAGTATGTTTAATTTAAAATATTAGAATTATTTAGAGTGTTTGGTCTATTTAGAATATTTAGACTTACGCAATTCCAATCCAGTGCCAGTATGTAAGTGTAAATACAAGCATCATGATATAGCCGATGATGGTTAATGGAATCCCTGTAGTCATAAATGTTTTTACGTCGAATGTATCTGTACCATAAGCTACCATGCCTTGTGGTGAGTTTACTGGTAATACTAGACCAAAGCAGATTGCATATTGCATGAGCATTGTTACGCCAAGTGGATTAAGTCCTTCTGCGGAATGTCCCATAACGATGGATATTACGATAGGAATCATGGCAGAAGAGAGAGCTGTAGCTGATGCAAATCCAAGATGGATTAAAATCAGGAAGGCAGCCATAATAGCAATCAAAAGGAACACACTTGCCGTTTCAAGGGAGAAGGCATTTACGAATACTTGTGCGAGCCAAGTAGCAGCTTTTGTTTTAAGTAATACGGAACCAAGTCCTATACCAGCTCCAAACATAACAATCGATCCCCAGTCGATATTTGGCTGTGCAAACTTCCAGTCCATAATACCAATTTTAGGGAAGAAGAATAAGGCAATTGCTATAATCGTAGTTGTTGTAGTATCGATAGAGTGTAGTTTACTTCCCCTGTTGCCCACAATGCTAATAAACCAATGGAGATGCATAATAGTTTCTTTTCATCAAATGTCATTGGACCGATTTCTTTACGCATTTTAGCGAGTTGTACATCACCGCCAACGAGCTCTTTAAACTCTGGTTTGATAAAAAGCTTGCGTTACAAAGTAGGTAATGATAGCCATAATTATGGAGAACGAGTGCAGCTGCTGTGAGCCAATCAATCCAACTTACAGATGTATTCATCTGTGTTTGCATAAAACCCAACAGCTACGAGGTTTTTGAGCGGCTGCTGTTTGAATCATAATATTCCAAAATGTATCTGCTTGTACGGCACCTACCATGAGTAGGGCTGCTACACGGCTTTTACGTTCAATACCTAAGTTTTCGACGATACCGATAATAATTGGAGCCAAACAAGCGATACGAGCCGTTGCACTCGGCACAAAGAAGGCTAGAATGAGACCTGTAATAATAACACCTAAATAGATGCGGCTTACCTTTGTACCTACACTAGATAATACGAGCATAGCAATGCGACGATCGAGACCTGTTTTACGCATGGCTACGGAAATAAACATAGCTGCACCTACGAGAATCATCGCAGGGGAAGAATAACCTGAAATAATCAGCTTTAAGGCATTGGCTGTGCCCATAGCTTTCGCTGGCGCTTCTGGATTTGGAGAGAAGCCTAGTAATAAGGCAGTGAGTGCCGTAATCATGGTCGCACTTACCGGATAGGATACAGCCGATGTCATCCACAAGATGATAGCAAAGGCGAGGACACCGATCATACGATGACCACCGGTAGATAATGTTTCTGGTGTAGGTAATAATAAAATGCTACCTAGAACAATAAAGGCGAGAATAAGGCCAATATTTTGAACTGTTGTACGAGCCTTTTGAGGAGGCGAACTAGTTGTTACACTCATAATAAAACCCCTTTCAGTTTGTGTAATGCCTATTACTGTATAATACTTAGTTAGATAATGTTTAGTTAGATAATACCTACTAGTTGAGATAATACTCAGTTAAATAATACTCAGTTAGATAATACTCAGTTAGATAATATCTAGTTAGGTAGAATATATTATATATATTATTGTATCGTATTTTTTTCTATAGAATTAATAATCATACTATAGAAATATTGTATACATAAAGGGGATAGGTGTCAGTAAGTATACCTATATACAGAACTTATAATCTCTGTTATACTGTAAGAGTTGTAATAATAAATTGCTGAGAGCAACTTAAGATTGTTGTTGACTTTCATTATCTAATTTGTTATTATAATTAAGTAATTTATGAAGCAGAGGCCATCCACCACTCACCTAATACCAAGAAGTATGAGGGTTAATATAGAGAATTCTATTCGGATGGTGTTTGCCGTCCGTTTTTTTTATTCTCTTGAAGGTGAACGCTATTAGCAAGGATACACCACGCATTAATGAAGAGATTCGTGCTCGTGAACTTCGTGTCGTAGGGTCCTGAAAACGAACAAATCGGTATTATGTCTGGCCGTGAGGCTTTGGCATTGGCTGAAGAACAGCATCTTGATCTTGTGGATTGCGCCTAACGCTAAACCACCAGTAGCTCGCATTATGAACTACGGTAAATATCGTTATGAACAACAAAAACGCGAGAAAGAAGCGAAGAAAAAAACAAAAAATCGTAACTTTGAAAGAAGTCAAATTACGTCCACATATTGAAGACCATGACTTTTTACGTAAAAATGAAAAACGCATCCAAATTCTTGGCTGAAGGTAACAAAGTAAAAGTAACCATCATGTTCCGCGGTCGTGAACTTTCACATCCAGAACTAGGCATGGCAGTGTTGACACGTTTTGCTGAAGAACTCAAAGAAACGGCGTCTATTGAAAAAAAGCAACTAAATTAGAAGGTCGTAACATGACCATGATTTTTAGTAAGTAAATAAAGGTATTGGGAGGATTATATTATGCCAAGAAATTAAAACTCGTCGCGCAGCACTAAACGTTCGCAGTAACTGGTACTGGTGAATTCAAGCGTGCAGCTTTCAAAAAGCCACATTCTTGAGAAAAATCTCCAGCTCGTAAAACGTAATTTACGTAAAGCTACATTGGTTGCAAAAGCTGACCACAAACGCGTAGCTAAATGCTTACCATACGCTTAATCGTTAACTATTAGATCGATACATCGTAATTTAGGAGGAATATACAATGGCAAGAGTGAAAAAGGGCGTTACAGCTCATGCACGTCATAAAAAGATTTTAAAATTAGCTAAAGGTTACCGCGGTACACGTTCTCGTTTGTTCAAAAAAGCTAACGAAACAGTAATGAAAGCGTTGTACTACGCTCGTCGTGACCGTCGTGCGAAAAACGTGAATTCCGTCAATTGTGGATCGCTCGTATCAACGCAGCGGCTCGCATCAACGGTACAACTTACAGCCGTTTCATCGCTGGTTTAGCTAAAGCAGGCGTTGAAGTAAACCGTAAAATGTTGGCTGACTTGGCAGTTAACGATGCAGCAGCATTCGCTAAACTTGTTGAAGTAGCTAAAAACGCTTAATAGCATAACAATATACATTGAGGACTCTCTTTGGAGGGTCCTTTTTTGTGGTGAAAGTAATGGATTATCAATACTTTTATAATATGATATGATATCCTATAGATATCATGTGTGATAAATATTGAAAGAGGGGAATTAAAAATAATGAAAAATTATTTTCTATGTTATTGTTAGTATGTATAGTAATACCATTACAGATCCAAGCTATATCAATGGAAGCTATTAAAAATGATAAGAATAATGTTCCTATTCTTACAGGAGAAAAATGCTATTACGTATTTTTGTAGATAAAAGTTCCATTAAAAAGAGTAGAAGAGAATGAGTTTATTTATAAAGCACAGGCAGTTGTATATGAGGTTGAAAATAATAATAGTCGTAGAACTAACTCATATATTCATAAGGTTTTAGTTACTTATCGTTATGATATAAAACCATTCTGTAGCCAGCGTATTACGTACTCCACAGTATGCACAAGACTATTCACTTCTCATATATGCTAAACAAGCTAGCTCTGGTATGAAATTAACAATAAATAGTGTGGAAGATTTTTAATTATGAAGGTGTGGCTTTGGGGAAATTTTAGTAATATTCCAGAACAATACGTTGATGTAGCTTTGCATGATCCTAAATATGTTGTAGGTAACTATATCTTTAAAGAAGCTTATGGTACAACTTTTGAAAATATGACTCTTCATAAGAAATAAATAAATGAGTTTATTTGAAATACGCAGATGGACGCTTTCATCGCTATTTTGTATGGTAGTAATACGACAAAGCCTCATAGTACATACGCAATTACTAGGCTTTTATGTACTATCATATATATCTTCTATATCCGCCGCATCCTCTTGTAATAGAAGTTTGGACCGCAATAACCTTTGGCTGTTATTTCAGACTGTATTGTTATTACTAGTTGTATTGAGCGTTTGTATTACAAGTTGTATTTAGTATCTGCATTACATTTATACTGAGCATTGGTATTGCAATTTGCTTGTGATCCATTGCATACATAATCGTAAAAGCAAATCCTGGCAGATACTAGCAGATCACGGCTAAAAAGGTCATGACGAGGCATACGTTTTGTAAATCTCATATGTATCATCTCCTTAATTCTATACTTATATTATACTACTATAGGTCAAATAAAATATGATATTCTATACATATATACTATCTGAGAGACATTATGTGAAAGGATGAGAGTCTATTATGAAACGTATATTGATGGCGGCACTATGTTTAAGTTGTGTGACATTGGGAAAGTCAGCAATTGATACTAATATACCAGGTGCAGACCTACCATATCAAAGGCATATCAAAACCATCGTAAGACTGGTAATGAAGTCAAAAGACTGAAAATATTATAGCTAATCAGATACGAGATGAATATAACAATAATGGGTCTAAAAATGGACACTAGATGAGTTGCTATACTTACAAAGAATTAGTCATTCTACAAAACAGTCTTCTTCTGTTTTTATTCTTATGATAATAGAGCAAAATATTGAAATTTACTGTACCAGAAGTAGTCAATTTGGTAAAACTATAAAAGGGGACCCATTAACTACAGATGTTCAAAAAGGAAATTTCCGCTTAATTGAAGGCAATATACATTATACTATTCGTAAGAGTGGTGAAAGTCAAGTTAAAGAAAATTCGTTCTCGTATCCTACTGTTAGAAATGCTACATGGGAGATTGGGCAGACTAAAAGTGGAGCTTTAGAAGGGGCTATTAACTTTGGCGTAAAGTCCAATCCTTCGCTGTCTTATCATATTAGTTATGATTTGATTAAGAAAAAGAACTAGAATATTAAAGACACATGATCAGGAGTACGTGTATAAAGAGCTAATGTGCACCATTAGTTAATTACGTACTACCTTCGAATTGAACCAACAAAAATAAATACTTTCAAAAAACAAAACCAATAACTATTAACTGGATTTTACGTTCCAAAACGTTAAAAATCAAGTGATTTAACCTATCATGGTCCTGATAGTGATGCAATTTATATCTATGATGGTAAAAGTTATCGTGAAGGTATCATGGTGAGAGTCAAAACCGGAAGAGTTGGCTAATCGTCATCAAATTAATGTATAAATTGATACGATTCTTCATTATCGTATGTCATGTTCCGATTTTTAAGTCAATTCAATACGCAACAGTTTGAATGATGCTACTCCTGCTATGTATATGGAAGTTGAACGATCTACATCTAGAATGTACATTCAATCATTATATGATGATAAATATTTATATACTCACTTTTATAATGACTGATTTAGATTATAAAACACCAGCAAAAGACTTGCGTGGATATAGTACAATATGTGGACAATGTAAATGATAAGATAAATATGCTAAAACCCAAGCTGGGATGGGAGCTATGCTAAAAGGGTATATAGAACGTTGAGAAGATCTAGAGAAAGCTAAAGATGATGGTCGATATGAGTTATCGATTGGTAGAGAAAAGTAATAGTATTAATATTAATATAAAATAACTGATCACGTTTTGTGGTCAGTTATTTTAATGATATTAAGAATAAAAGTATGTTATTATGAAAGAAACATGTAATCTATTATATAGAGGAATGCATATAATGCAGGAGAAATTAAGAATAAAGTAGATAAGATATGGGAAAATGTCTGGGCAGCAGGCTTGACAAATCCTTTATCTGTAATCGAGCAAATTCATATTTGATGTTTATACGCATTGGATGATCAAGAAATTAATAATATTCGTAGTAAGACTTTACTTGGTGCGGATGTGGAATTAATTTTCCCAGAGTCGGATATTGTGCAAGCTGCGTTGGAGTAATTTTAAATTTAGAAATGCTGATGAAATCACAATATTGTTTCTAATTTTTGTATTTCCACTATTAAAACTATGAAAACACGGAAGAATGCCAGATTTTTGATGAACATAGGGAAGTTAATCCAATTCCTGATACTGATGAATCAAAGGATGGTTTTGATTTCTTTACTAAACATATGTCGACAGCTACTCATAGTTCCGACTGCACAAGTGCTTGAAAAGGTACTGGTTTTAGATGATTTATACTCATGACATTGCAAAATTTAGATATACAAGGTGATTTGTATGGATCTAGTGTCAAAATTATCAACAGCTGGAACGAATGGCCAATTTAGAACACCAAAGCATATACGTGAAAATGATGGTTGGTTATTAAAGCCTACACCAAAGGATAATTTGTGATCCCGTAGCGGCACCGCAGGGGTTTTTAGTATCTGCTGCAGAATATGTTCGAACTAATCACAGTGAAAAATGGATAAAGATGACTGGAAACACTATGAAAGTAACATGTTTAGTGGATTTGATACAGATACAACAATGTTTTCGTATATCTGCAATAGAACTTACGTTACATTTCTATCAAAACTATCCTCAAGTTGATTATAAAGATAGTCTATCAGAAACAAAATGATGTACATGATTCATATACTATTTGTTTAGCCAATCCACCTTTTTAAGGGAAGTTTGAATGCAGCGACAGTTCATGGTGATTTACGCAGTATTACCAATACTACACAGAGCTATTATTTTTGGCACTATTTTTAAGAATTTTGAAAAAGGTGGTATTTGTGCCTGTATTGTACCAGATGGAGTTCTCTTTAATTCATCTAAGCACATGTAGCTCTACGAGAAATTATTGAGAATCCATCATTTGCGTGCCATTATATCTATGCCTTCGGGGGTTTTAAAACCTTATGCAAGGAGTGTCTACAGCAATTGCGATTTTTGCAAAGCTCAAGCTGGTGGAACCGATAATGTTTGGTTTTATGATATGAAAGCAGATGGTTTTAGTTTAGATGATAAACGACAACCTATTAAAAGCCAATGACATGCTGATATTATTGATCGTTTTGAACATATTGATCGTGAAAGTGAACGAGGCGCACTGAACAAAGCTTCTTGGTACCTAAACAAGAAATCGTGGATAATGGATATGATTTATCTATTAATAAATATAAGATTGAATATATCGGTCGAATATCTCAACTAGTGAAATATTAGCTATTAAAGCTTTAAATGAACAAATTATGGCTGATACAGTTGAACTAGAACGATTATTAAATGAATAAATTCATATTTGGTGGGCAAAATGGGTTTTTATGATGTTGGCTGAATTATGTGATAAAGGATCATCTAGTTAGCTCAAAAAGATTTATTATTTGATAGTGGTATTTTATCCAGTATATGGTGCAGCTGGTGAAATAACGAAAGTTGATCATCAAAAGTAAACCTTATTTAGGACTTATTAAAGATGGAGCTGGTGTAGGTAGAGTAATGAAATTACCTGTAATTCATCTGTTATTGGTAGCTATTCAATATTTATTCCCCAAAGAAAAATGTTGATTTGAGTATTTTATTATCTTATTAAATATTTAGATTTAGGTAAATCTAATACCGGAGCAACAATTCCACATATATATTTTAAGATTATAAAAAGAAAAGTTAAGGTTAGAGACTATAGTGAACAAAAACATATTGGACAAATATTGAGTTAATTGATAGCCATTTGAGTACATATAAAATATTCTAGATCAATATGATTTACTTATCAAATCGATTTGTTGAGATGTTTGGGAATCCCATAATAAATCATAAATATCTATCTAGTAGATATTTCACAAAAATTGGCTCAGGATTTACTCCACGTGGAGATTCAAATTATATTGAGGAGGTATAGCTTTTATTAAGTATGAATATTTATACTAATACTTTTAAAAAGAAAAATTTAGCCTATATCCATGAATTTTTGGCAAATCAGCTTTTCCAGGTAGAACTATTTTCTGGTGATTTATTATTAACATTACAGGCGCATCGGTGGCTCTGCTGTTGCACTGTCCCCTGACAATATTTACCTGCAGAGTGAAATCAACATGTCTGTATTATTAGGCAATGTAGGATTTCAAATGTATTTTTGAGAATAGTTTAACAAACGAATCATATCAAGAGTATTTGTTGTAGTATCTATCAGAAAATGGAGTTACACGAGAAGCATTAACTAAAGAGCCAGGTCAGAAAATTTAGAAGTGATACTTTGTCACCTTTATTAGAAATCAGCAGATTTGAAAAGGATAGTGGAGCAAATCAACAAATTGAAATCTGATGTTCAAGAGTCTATTGATGAGACTCAGTTATTAATGGACTCATTGATGCAAGAATATTTTGGTTAACTATTCTTTTGATACTACTAATATAAAAGAAAAGGGATATTACCCTATGCAACAGTTAATTAATGATATTTTACATGATAAGAGTGAAGTTTTATCTGCTAAAGATTACTATACTTTACAGATTGTTTTACATTAAATACACAGAATATCAAACATATCGCATATACTAATCTTGAGTATAGTGATATGCTCTATCTAAAAATTGAAGGTTGTTCACGAACGAACTTTAGCTTATTATAAAAGCCACTATAGAACACATGCTTAGCATAATAGTTACGCCATTACGCCAGTTCAGACGGTGGTTTGAGAACCTATTTACGGAATATCAATTAACAACAACTGTGGTAAAACCACATAGATAATATTAGAAGAAATCTTTTCTAGCTCATGGCTGAGGCAGAAGATTATATAATTAAAAGTCCAATTAGGAAGAATACATAAAGATTAGAACAGGTAGTGAAAGTCACTTTTTGTCTGAAGAGTGCATTGAAAAACTTCGTGATTCATGTTTACATATTCGTGACTTAGCAATGATAGACCTTTTGTACTCAACAGGCATTCGAGTGGGTGAATTAGTGAACAACTTAATATAGGGGATATAAATTTTGAAAGAGAGAATGTATTGTTTATGGTAAAGGAAACAAACAACGTAAAGTTTATTTTTGATGCTAATCTAAGTTCATCTTAAACAATATTTGGAACAAAAGAATTGATTATAATTGAAGCATTATTTGTTACATTAGATAGTCCTTTTGAAAAGATTAAAATTAGTGGTGTAGAAATTAGACTTAGAAAGTTAGGTCGATTAGCTTCATTAGATCAGAGGGTGCATCCTCACTATAATTTAGACGGTCCATGTAACAGGGCTATTGATAAAGGCATGCCCATTGAACAAGTACAAGTTATTAGGCATCAACAAATTGATACCACAATGCATTGCAATGAGTTAACCAATCTAATGTAAAAATATCTCATAATTTATCGGATAATCAAATTCATATTTGGTGAAATCTATGAATTATGTAAGACTAGGGGATTTATGCGTAATAAATTCAGGTGGAACTCAAGAAGAAATAATGAAAGTTATTGGAAAAATGGTGATATACCTGCGGTTAAAATTAGTGATTTAAATAATGGAGTTGTCGAAAGTACTAGGAATTTATAACATTAGATGGATTAAAAATTCTTCTGCAAAGATATTTCCACAAGGCACATTATTGTACACTATTTTTGCAACTATTGGAGAGTAGCTATTTAAAATATAGATGCTGCTACTAATCAGGCTATTGTTGGTCTCAACTAAAAAGAAAATCAGTATATTTGAAAGTATATTTATTATTATTTAAAGTCACAAACTAATATTATTAAAACAGTTAGGTAGAGGTGTTGCTCATGTAATAATATTAATCTATCTGTCGTAAAGAATATGATTATTCCTATTGTGTCTTTAGAAACAAAAGTAATATAATTGCACTGCAATTAAATTGAGAAAATAAAGGAAAATCGAATTATTATATCAAATTATTTAGATAGTCTCATAAAATCCGATTTGTTGAAGATGTTTGAGATGATCTAAATTTAACAATATGTCGTAAAATAAAAGATTTAATCAGAAGATAAAATTAATGGAGAGGACTTTTAAAGTTGTTAAATTTAGATATGATTAAACTCGCATACTGGAAATAGTAAAAGAAAGTTTATATGAAAATGGTCAAAATATCCAACATCAAGTATTTCTTTTAAAAGGGGACCGTTCTTTACCTAAACTAAGACCTTGGTTTGAATAAAGTTTGTTATTGTTGATGAAAATGGATATGTACGTCGAATTGGTCCCAGAACTCATAAAAAATGGCTTTAATCCGCAGGTATTTGGCATATTATCCACAAGATAGTTTTGTATGAATATAATATAAAGACTACAGCTGGTGCTAAGATGCCGTGTTTGCTAGATGTTTGAGGAATGAATATTGTCCAACTAATTATGTTTATCAGAAGAACACGTTTCAAGTTTTGTTTTATCAAATCAACAAATTGAAATTTGCCTAAATAGTGTATAATTAAAACTAAGTATTATATAAAAACAGATGAAGTTACATGTATAGGGGGATTATATATAGTTTAATTTTGATTTTCTTAATGATAGTTGAATATAAAGTTTTTGCAGATGCAGCTATTGAGGCAGAGCGTGTATTTCCTCCTCTCCAGCTATGTGTGCAATTGGTTGTCGTAAGGCGTTAGAGTTAGCTGTTAAGTGGTATATACTGCAGATACTAGCATGATTATGCCTTATAAAGATAATCTTCAATCACTCGCGCAATCATTTAAAGATGAGTTGCCAGAATCTTTGTGGCGCGAATTACAACCAATCGTAAAATGGAAATTTAGCTGTTCATTCCGATACAAAAGATTTGCCAAGAACGCAGCTATTGTCATTGCAGGCATTATTCAATTTTATTGAATGGATTGATTATTGTTATAGTTATGACTATGTGGAACGTACATTTGATGAAAATGTAATTCCTAAAAACTATAATTCAGTAGATATTAAAGAAAAATCAAAAGAGCAAGAAAAGTTTGATTGCTCCAAAATGCCCAACAAATTGACAAATCTATATTTAGAAATTGAAAAGCTTTCAAAAGCTACTATCTTCTGCTAAAATCAGAGCATATTATAACTCGTGTTTACACTAAGGTTCCTGAAACAGAGGCTGAAACACGTAGACATATAATCGATGTTGATCTTAAATTGATGGGATGGGGAATTTGATGGTCCCAATAAAAATGTGTTTGAAGAGTTAAAGTTTCAAAACCCATATATTTCAGGGGATCAAATCTTAGTGTAGATTATGTATTAATGGGACGTGATGGTAAGCCTTGCGTAATTGAGGCTAAAGAAAAACAAGTCGCGATATAAATGATATGTAAGACACGAGCTTTAGCTTATGCAAAATGCATTGGAGAGTGAATATGGGCAGCGTCCAATTATTTTTCTTTCTAAATGGGTATGAGACTCATATGGGATGATCTTGAATGGAATATGCCGTGCGTAAGTAGTAGTGTATATGGTGAAAGTGATTTAGAAACGACTGATTACTGTAAATTAACTAAGCCTATCTTGAGTACCAGTTCCAATTAATGATGATATTTCAGCCGCTATTATCAAAAGGAAGCGATTAGGGCCGTTTGTCAAAATCTTGAAAATAAGGTTAGATGAAAGCTACTTGTTATGGCAACTGGTACAGGTAAAACTAGAACCTCAGTAAGCTTAGTTGATGTGCTTTTTCCGTAGTAACCAAGTGACAAATGTATTGTTTTAGCAGATAGATGTATTAGTTAGTCAAACGCCAAGGATGCTTTTAGAGAACATTACTCATCTGCATCGTTATGTAATCTTTTGTGAAAGTAAAGATGATAAAAATGCTCGAATAGTTTTCAACATATCCTACAATATCAAATGCTATCGAAAAAGTCTCTTGATAGTGATGGAAAACGCCTTTTTACACTCCCGGGTCATTTCGATTTAATTAATAGTAGATGAAAAGCTCATCGTAGTATTTTTATATATAGACTATATTTGTCTTTGATGCTATTCTTGTTGGTTTAACTGCTACAGCCCTAAATCTGAGGTGGATAGAAATACATTTGACTTCTTTGAGGTTGAAAATGGAGTTCCAACATATGCATATAGTTATGATGCGCTATGAAAGATACTCACTTAGTGCCATATTATAACTTTTGAGATAGAATCAAAGTTTTTAACAGATGGCATTGTTTATGATGAGCTTTCAAAAGAAGACCAGGAACGACTGGAAGATGAAAGCTATGGATCAGGCAGGAGTTCCAAGGTAATTATTCTGCTACGGAAGTAAAGCTTCTATTATTTATGGTACAGATACACAGACCATGTTCTAAGAGAATTAGACTCAGAATGGTATTAAAACTCATAATGGGACTCTTTGAGGCAACAATCATCTTTGCTCAAAACAGCACGCTCGTCTAGTGAAGAAGAGAGTTTGGTGGTCATAGCGTATCGTTCAAAACGCAAGAAGCTGACGAGTTATTGTTAGCTCTGATCAACATGCATTACATTTAATTGATCAATTTAAATTTTCAGATGGTGAACCGCATAGCGCATATGTTCTGGTAGATATGTTAGATGCGAGGAAATTGATGTGCCAGCATGAGATAATTTGGTATAAACGTATACGATCAAAAGACCAAATTCACGGCAAATGATAGACGTGGGACCCTGACTTTGTCCAGAAAAGGTAGCTCGACTACAATAGGTGATTATGTGGCAAGAAGTATTTCTATATCGTTTGATTACTGCATTTTGAGTATTTTAGAAATCATACGGTAGAAGTAAAAGGTAATGGTGCTACATTAGGTGAGAATCTTTGCAAAGCGGGTTCAAAGTAGTGCACGACTACAAACGAAGAAAGATATGGTAGTGAAGAATACCAAAGCTTGGCGTTCAGAACTTGTAGATGAGAGGCTATAAAGAAATAACTGATCGACGTAACAAACCGGTTGTCGTTTTACATGTTAAAATATGTGGATAAATATAGTGTGCAAAACTGCATTTAATTATTTATCAAATATTAATGAACATGAACTAATTACCTTATGTTGCACCTGCTGATCTCTGCTGACGCTAAAGAAAATCTGGCACGAGGATTTGCGATAATTTTGTATATGAAGGATGAATACTTAATGGGCGATCTATTGACTATTTTACAGAAACGTGTATTAGCCTTTTCCAATGCTTTTACCAGAGAGAGTAGTATTGAACAAAGTTAGAAAGAAGCAAGATTTCTTGAGAGCACATAAAGAAGATGCGTATTGCTGGCAACAATTGATGCTTATGCGGTTCAAACTACATAGGAGAAAAGGAGCTCAGAGATTTAGTTCAGTTTCTTGATGTTGCAGAGACGTAGAGTTATTATAACAACAATTACGGATCTCAGTATTATTAATCAGAGAAGGCGATGATTTTCATGCAGCAAGGATGAGAGTTATCAAGAAAAGCTGAGTCATGTTCTCAACACATCAAGATCATCCAACAATTCAAAAACTCATTAATAATGTGAGCCGATGGATGAACTCGATTATAAAGCATTGGAACACATTTTATTCCTTGAATTAGGATGAGATGACTGATGAAAACGCTTTACAAGGGAAAGAGTCTGAGCTAGTTGTTCGAGAGATTGTAAAGTATGGCTCAAGCCGCTGAAAAGCCCTTTTCCGATTTGATTAATAGTGGGCATCTATGAATAGTGATCAGGTCTAACTTATTAAACAAAGTGATGACTATATTAGCGTTACTGGATACATGGAATCTCCTAAATATGTTGATCGCCCACTCCATTTGATAGGCCACTTTGATTTATGGAAACTATTTAATCGAAGTTGAAGCAGTGAAACGTAGGAATATAGGTTAAGCGAATGAAATAATGCCTGCATAAAATAAGAATTTTATTAGACACATATATGAGGGACTATATGGATGTACAAAAAGCATGCCGAGTGATTTTTCTGCAGAAAGAATTTACGTAAAGTTATGTCACTAATATTCATAATAGAACACTTATATTCATAATTTTATATCAATGTTATTAAATATTGAGAAAGGGTGGAGTTATAGCTATAGATGGTGAATGTAGTGGAAAAGCGCATTTTGTTCATCAGGTAAATGGCTTTTTAGATCTCATGCTAGTGAAATATTACTAGTGATGTTAAAACTGCATTAATAGCACATCTCCAAAATTAGACGATTTTATAGGGCATAAATATAAAGCCTTTTATTGCTGGTGCTTGGAAAGCATGATAGAGTCTAATAACTTTTTACTCTACACTAAGAACCATGATACTTTGCTTTTGTGGAATTGATTTTAAAGAAGGACGAGTTTTATAAAATCACTACTAAAGGTGCTCACATATTGTTAAAGGGTTACACCGATTGATGCGGAGTTGATTTTTAAAGGGAGACCAAAAGAGCTATGTGGAATTAATGATGCGGAGCAGTTTTTCAGAGTTAGAATTTATAGAACAAATGGATAATCAAGATTGACTTCTAGATGTATACTGTGTGAGGGGCAATATGATAAATTAGTTGTATTTATGATAGACGAACTTCTGACCGCTGTAGGCCTCAGTTTTGCTGTTGAACTGCTCGAGATAATAAAACATTGCTTTTAATAATGATAAAAGTACGTACGTGCTTTGCTACAAACCTAAGTGAATTTCAACAGTGTATAAAACAATGCTATGGAGAAGGCTTTAATGGATGGAAGTAGTTTGGACTCGGTTTATTGATATTCACTGCCATTTCATTACCTAAGATTACAGCTGAAGAATATTGTAATAACACTTAAGGGAGTGATTCTTATAATGATAGGTGGATTGTTGATGATTTAGCTATATGTTGTGCTCCAGCATTTGATTTCACGTCACGGGAAATTGAGCGTTATAATAATCACCGCTAAAATATCGATACAAAATGCTCTTGAAAAGCAGCATAAACTACTAATAGCTTTTAGAGAAAGGATTTTCAAGATTTATATGCTTTTGGTCCAATAATCTTTGCTAGCAAATACCATTCAGGAAAGGAATATTTTGATTTTGTTGCCGGTAAACGTTATTCATTAATTGCGTCGTTAATGCTAAAGAGAAGTATAGAAAGTAGTGCTGTTGTCATTACTGTTAATGAAAATGAAAACATAATCAAAATTCCTTATGATTTAGTATATGAAAAAGGATTGAGCGGCCAGCCATGACAAGATATGGGAGCGTCATCTCAAAGATTTTCTCATTAAGCGAGATCTATAAAATTGATTGATGATTTGAGAGTGATGAGGGCTGTTAAGCAAGATTTAATAAATACAGTTAATTTATTTTTCACCATGGTCAGTTTATGCAATGTTTTAGTAGGGTATGTTTATATGAATATAGGAAGCATGGAAGCTGTACCGATGCACGTTTACGGCGCCATCACTGAGCAGCCTGATTTTTCAGCACGTCTCGCAAAGAAGAAAATCTCATCCAATTTTAGGAGAAGATTTGGGATATAGCCTTTGCTGCCATAAGAAACTGAGCGGTTTATGAGGTCTACATAGATGGATAGTGATAGCTAAGGACGAGACAATGAAGGGTGAAAATTGTTATTATTGAAAATCAACTAGAAAGTTCTAACCATGATCATTTAGGATTATAACTTATGCATCAGGATTAGATGCTTTCAAAATTATTTGATTTGATACAAATGCACGTTCAGAACATAAGAGTGCTATTGAATGGTTAAACACAATACTAAGAATGATATTAATTTCTTTTAATTGAATTAAAAGGCTTATCGAATCGGTGACTCTTTTGCAGCCTAAGTTTGAAATTGCACAAATGCCAAAATGATTTTATTAAGAATGGAAATATGAAATCTAGAGATAAAACATTAAATCGTTCACAAGCTGCTAGGTATGACTTTTTGGTCTCGTTTCATAGAATATAGTTCTACTCAATCTTAATATTAAAAATAGAAAAAGCAAATATTAAGGATAGGATGTATATATTCTTGGTATAAAGTAATGTTCGTATGGAGATTAAAACTTCACTGATAAAGCCATTGTATTAGAATAGTCTCATGTATTCGTGATAATAAAAGATCTATATCAGTTACTTGAAAGAAATTTAAGGATGATATTGAAAAGATGTACGTAGTCCATTAAGATGGAAAAACATTGATAGTTTAAAAACAGTCAGAAATCATGAGATATTAGGATTAAATTTTGATGATGATAGTAATTATGATGATTTGATGCACGATACTTTAGAGAATCTAGTCCGCTTAAAGGATATTTATATTAAATATTTAAAAGAAAATAGAGACTATGTAGTATAGTTCTATATTATTTAGCCCTGTGCTCTTATTAATCAGTTTTCTTTACCATCTGATTATCTGGTTTATGGTGAATTAAAAATTAGATTTTTGGAAAACATAATAGTTGATACAGAAATCAAAGTAAAAATATCCAGAACCTTTAAAAATAAAATGTGATACATTAAGTATTATTAATGTTGTAACATCTTCAAGAAACAGTCTGACTTTTACGGGTGGACTGTTTTTATTTTGATTTTCATGAAATCTCTTTCTTCTACCTGTATAATAGTTTTCATTAGTCTAATGAGAGGGTAGGTATAGATGAAAGATACTGCAAAGCAAATTATAAAGTATTGGTATTCACTTGAGTGTTTGCAACCGAAAGAGTTCCTAAAGTATAAAGCAATTCCTAAGAAGTATGTTAAATGAACTTATATTTACTACTGAGAAATGATACAACTACTATTTATCAACAGTCTGTAATAAAACCTTATTGGAAAAGAACAAATTCACGTGTTTCTACGTATGTAGTCCGTTACCAAATGATCCTTATAATTACTCTATTACGTGAGTGACAATATTTTTAAGGATGAAAGGGACTATGTTTTTAGATGATGAACATGCTGTTCTGTTATGTGTAGTTAAAGGGACTGAAATATTAGAGGCCTTTATTGATAAATTAGAAATTGAATATCCTGAAAAACCATATTTAGGGAATGTGTATAGTGCATCATTTTATCGTTGATGCAGAGGGATACTATAAAGAGGGCAGTCTACAAATTGCTCTTATTTGGGTGATTTTATCAAATGATGTTTCAGCCTGATGTGGAGTTTAAAGATATTAAGTTAGATGGCTGGGATGAGAGTTGTTAAAAGAAATTGAGGATGGTTTTTAATCTTTCCTAGAGGAAAAGATATCCCTTGATGAGAGCTGCACATGTGATCAATGTGTATATACAAACATATCTTGGAGCCTATGGGCGTTACCATGTTCCGTGCTGGCGATGTTTTATGGCTATTGTGGCTTTACGGCTGAGGAGATTCAGCTTGTTAAAGCTGATACAATGCCTGTAAATGTTTTAAAATCTAGCTTTTTTTCCTTGATGATTTACAGTTGGTCTTACAGCATCGATACATTAAAGGATAATAATAAGGTATTGTCTTATATCAATAGTCTTAATCAGGATATTGAGCATTATGATTTGTTGAAAGATACTAAGCAGATGCGTAAATGGTATAATCCGAAGGTATTACCATATGGTAGATGGCCTTCAAAGTTTAACTTATCCTTTATGCAGCAAATTGCTGTTAATATTGCTAAGGAGAATCCTAAAGACGTCTTTTCTGTTAATGGGCCTCCTGGTACAGGAAAAACTACGTTATTGAAGGATATCATTGCTAGTAATATTGTTGAACGTGCTGCTAAGTTTTGTGAAAGTAATCATGTAAATGATATCTTCAAAAAGGTTGTGGGCCGAGATGGGATCTCTTTTTACTATGATATACCTAGTGATATTGCATTATATGGCATGCTGGTGCTTTCATCAAATAATAAGGCCGTTGAAAATATTACATTAGAATTGCCAAATATTTCCTCTGTGGAAGAGGGGACTAATGGGTCTACATTATTTCATCCAGATTCCTCTAATCAACAGGTTGATTTATCTTATTTTGCTAAGGATAAGAAGTATCAATTTGTTAAATCTAATGAGGTATATTTTACCTTTTTAGCAGATCGTTTAGCGGAGAGTAATGAACAATGGGGCTTAATTTCTGCGAGACTTGGTAAGAAGTTTAATATAAACACATTTATGCCAGTATTAGATGTATTATCCTCAGATATGTCCTCTATTATGCGTATGCCTAGTGCTCAAGTTGCTTTTGAAAGTGCTAAGAAAACAGTTTCAGGCTCAACATAATCTTGTAAAAGCATTGTTTACTTATGTAACAGCCTATGAAAGAGAATATTTATTTGATTCAAGAATTAAAGGGTAAAAATCGATAAATTAAAAAGAGGAAGTTCTTGTAATCAATGAACAATTAAGTAAGTATGATGATTTTAGATGATAATTTGTTGAAGTTGATAGAGCGTAAAAATAGTATTGAGTCTAAATTAATAGAGTTGAACAGCAAACGTTCTATTATTGATAAGATTTGAGTGCTACTAACTGGTCTATTTTAGAAGCCATGAGTAATGCTGCATTGTTATCAGTTATTGAAGACGAGACTACAAAACTTCAAAATGTTAAAAGTGAATTAGATGCATTACACAAGTTGGTTAATGAGCGTGAATTTATAATCAATACGAAAGATGGTCTATTATCTGATATTAAAGAACTTGATGGTACTGTCCAAAAATGCAGAACATACACAGCAAGATATTTTAGGTATATTAAAAACTGATAATAAAGACACGATACATTGTTTTTGATGATATAGCATCAAAGTTAATGTCACCTGATGAGGACCGAGCAGAGGCCCATACAGCGTTCTTATATGTGTGTAACTACTTAAAAATGAATGTAGAGAACGTTTGTTATACGATGCTTACAAGTACAAAAGACTGTCGTTATGAGTGATGCTTTCAGAAAAAATATGCAATTACTTAGTCAGTATTGGGGCTCATTAAATGATAGGAAAAATTTACAGAAAAATTTTGACCTTGATGCCATATTCCCTGCATTACTTAATTCCTTGATGATTGCAGTACCAGTTATTTCCTCCACCTTTGCTGCTGTGGAGAGATTTTTGATTAATTGTAAATCTGAAAGCTCGTTAGGTACCATTATTATTGATGAGGCAGGGCAGGCGTCACCTCATATGCTTGTAGGGGCATTGTTCCGTGCGCAGAAGGCCGTAGTAGTTGGTGATCCTAAACAGATTGAACCTGTACAAACTGTACAGGATTTGTTTGTAGAAAAAATTGGTGTCGAAGGTATTGGTAAATATCGGAGTAAAGAGCTATCTGTACAAAGCTTAGCTGATGCACAAAATCCATTTGCAGGCATTATCAAAAATCTTGATGGTTCCGAATCTTGGGTCGGTTGCCCGCTCGTTATTCATAGACGCTGTAAGAATCCTATGTTTACAGTAGCTAATGAGTTATCTTATGGTGGCTTTATGATTAATAAGACCATGGAGCCTAAAGAGTCTATTGAGCCATGCAAAGAGAGCTGTTGGATAACATATGATACAAGTAATATTGAATCTACTATGGGTAAAGATCGATATATACAATTACAAGGTCAAAATTGCTTTTGAATTGATTCAAAAGCTACGAGCAAGAAATATGGAGTTTAAAGATATTTTTATCATTACACCATTTACTAGTGTTGCATATGGGTTTAAAAAGTATATGGAATCCTTTAGTAATGATATTGTGAATTGGACCAAAGAGGATAATAAGAAAAGACTGGTTAGATGATAATATCGGTACGGTTCATACCTTCCAAGGTAAAGAAGCTAAAGTCGTTATTTATATGTTAGGCTGTCAAAGCGATGACTCTGCTAATGAGCTATTAAATGGGTTAACGCCAATAATGTAAATGTAGCCTTTACAAGAGCAAGGAGTATATCTATGTTATTGGTGATGCAGTGAAATGGGCAGAACTCAATAAAAACCTTGCATTCGCACAAAGATATTTTGCCTATTTATACACTAAAGGATTTCTAAGTTAATAAATTGTAACGACTATAGTAGATTGCTAGATTATAAGGTATAGGTTACTATAGATGTTTCTATAAAGAATTTATATATACAATAAAGGTCCATAAAAACAAAACAAGGAAAAGAAATCCTTAGTCTCCTTTCCTTGTCCAGATATGATATAATTTATACCCAAGTGAGGCATAAATGGTTCGGTTGCCAGACTTCGCTTCTAGTATTTATAATTGAAAAAACGGTCTGACATCATGTCAGGCCGTTTCTTCATGTTTAAATGGAGTTATTAGTTTGTGTAACTCTCGTTTTCCGTATATTTTTAGGACTATAGCAATAATTGTATTTAATACAAATAGAGCGCGAAGCACTTTAGAGCTGTAGTATAGCCATATCCTGCTTCGTGAAAGTATGACACGAGCATAGGACCGACGATGCCCGCCAATCCCCAAGCAGTTAGAATACGGCCATGAATAGTCGATAGTTGACGTATACCATAGAGGTCCGCAAGATATGCTGGCATACAGGAAAATCCACCACCATAGCATGTGATAATGAGAAGGATTAAGATTTGGAATGTTAGGGCACTATTGGTTTGGGCGAGTAAATAGAATGCGATGATTTCTATAATAAAGAATAGTATGTAAGTTTGTGCTCGCCCAAGGTAATCGGAGATAGTAGACCATGCAATACGCCCCCACCATTGAAAATACCGATGATCCAACCAGTGATGCAGCTGCTGCTAGGTGTCATACCAATGGCTTCTTGCGCATAGGGGACGCTAAGGATAGTAGGCCTATACCACAGGTAATATTAATAAAGAATACCCACCAAAGGGCACCAAATTGCCAAGTTTTAATGGCATCATTGGCTAGCATGCCATGGTTGTGAACGTACATAGTGGATTTATCTTTCGTAGTTCGGAGTTGGGTTGTTTTTGGTTGAGGTGCTTTCAACAGAGCGAAGAGGCGCCCATAATCACTAGATAGATTACACCGAGGATAATGAAGTTATTTACTAATCCAAATTGAGCAACGAGGAATTGCATAAGTGGACCTGCAATGAGTGAAGCAAATCCAAAACCCATAATGGCTAATCCTGTTGCAAAATCCCGGACGATTTGGAAGTACTTTACCAGTGTAGAAACTGGTGTTATATAACCAATACCTAGTCGATACCGATGATACCATAGAAGAGATAGAGTAAGGTGAGATTGTGGACACTAAGTGCATAGGCCGTACCAAATAATCCAGTTACCCAGAATAACATGGCAAGAAGGCCACTTTTCTTAGGTCCAATTTTTTCTGCAAAGGATCCAAGAAAGCCCGCAGATAGTCCGAGCATTAAAATAGCTAATGAGAATGTCCATGTTGTTTGCGATAAAGTAAACCCCATATCTGCCATAATAGGACGTGTGAGTACGCTCCATGCATATACGCTACCAATGGATATGTGCAGACCAATGGCTGCTAATGCAATAAACCAACGATTTCTCATAAGAAAACTCCTTTCATATAGGTGAATATTCAGATATAGATAAAGAAGCATTTGTTACGGGAAGGCAATAAAAAAGACCATCTGAACAAAAAGCTTGCCCAGACGGTCGGCTATCACACGATGTGTGCTACTGTGCATGTAGTTAATTCTACGTATCCGTCAGCCCAGTAGGAATATATTACAAATATAGCAATTGAAAGGACATCTTGTCGGTGATATAAGTCACTATCGTATGCACTATGATGATTTATAAATTGAAAACAAGGAAAGAAAATCTTTCGATTCTTTTCCTTGTTTAGATATGATATAATTTATATCAAAGTGAGGCATAAATGGTTTGGTCGCCAGACTTCGCTTCTAGAATTTAAATGTTGAAGAAACGGTCTGACTTCACAGTCGGGCCTTTTTCATAGCCTAATTCTGTAAAAGCTAACTTTTAGCTAGATGTCAATTCATTTAGCTGCCATGATAATGGTCGCCACAAGTATGCCAAAGGAAATCATTAATGATAACACTTTGAATGTACTCATATTGATCACCGCCAATCTCTAGAAGATTAGCAAAGGCTGGACCCATTTAGAGGCCTCAAGTTCAATATAGTGTTGTGATAATAAAAAGTAAATAGATTAGAGGTTCCTAATAGTCACCTAGGGTGACCAATAGGAACCTTTTCGCTTTTGTAATTACTATTATAGGATAGATAAATTATGTTACAATACAAATAAGATAATAGTTTTCAGGGAGAGGGAAACTCATATGAAACGTTATATTATGCTATTGACTTTAGGTTTATGTTTTGTAGCACCAATGCTTTCACAAGCAGTGGATATAAGACCTATCATACATGTTACGAATGTACATAATGGCCAATATGATGAAGAATTAGATGCTATTACAGCAACCAAGTTTTATGGACCGTATCAGTTCCGTGTATTGAAGGATGCTGTAGAGACTAAAGGGGAAACTAAAGATATAGATGGCAGAGCCTTTAGAACCTCTGATGGTGTCTTCATGCATGTGAAGGCTAGATCTATTGATAATACAAGTATCTCTTTAGATAAAGAGATTGAAAAAATTGTTAAAGATAGAACGGTTCCTGAACCTACTGTAAAGATGGTATTGCCTATTAAATATGATGTAACAGAGGTCGATAATGATGGTGTGCGCAGTTTACTAGCTGAATTTATGTATGGCTGGCCATTACATAATAGGACGGATATGGTATTAGTTACTGATTATGAAGATACTCGTTACTATTATAAGTTGCAGTTTTATAGAGACAAGCTACCAAAATGGTGTTCGCATTGAGCAGTTGCGCCAGATGATTATGGATGCGCAGTTTAGTTATAAATAAGGTGTTTTGATCAGATTCCCATATTTGTTTATTTTAATGTTTTTAGTCAGTCTGTAATATTTAGCTGAACGGGTATAGTAAAAGTAAATTAAAAAGAGGTTCCTATGAGTCAACTTGTGCCCATCAGGAACCTCTTTTGTTGTATAATGAAGTTTTATATAGTTTTCAAACTATTATAATATGCTTTTTACAAAAGGAAATACAGTTTACCGAATACTTTGTTAACAAGTACAGCACCAGAACCGTAGAAGCCCAAGAGGGATATGAATAATTCAGACCATGCTGCAAGAGCGAAGAAGCCTGTTTTGCCACCTAAGAATAGGTCTGTTGCTAGACCGAAGAATAGGAAGCAGATAAGTAACATAATAGCGAATACAACTTTGTTTGTTTTTAAAGATGCAATAGTACCAAAGATAGAAAAGATTAAGAAGCCGACAAAAGCAAATGCTAATTGTGTTACATCAAAACCTTTATGAATTTCAGGACCGAAGGAGCCCATTTGGATCAACCAAACGCCAGCCATTGCAGACCAGAATAAACCGTACGCACCAAATACAACGGATCCAAAAGGATTGTTTTTCTTGAAATCAAAATAGCTTGCCATTAATTGGGCCAATGAACCTAATAAAACAGCCCAAGGTATAATAACGGATGTTGTTGGGCCAGACCAGCCTACGCAGGGATGTGGATACCACAAAACATACTACAGCGAGACCAAGTAGACCAAGACCAGTAGGATCTGCTACATTTTCACTCATTTCAACTTTTCTTACTTCCTTTTCCATTTGTTCCTCATTTCTCTGTCAACTAACTACAACCATACAGTAGAATATTCACATGGTATTGTGCGGTCATATCCTGTTTAATATACTCTCTATTGAATTGACGGCGTATCTATGTGAAAGCACTGCCCTAAATAGTATATATATCACATTTTTGAGGCGATAGATTTGGAATAGGAGCTATGCGTAAAATGTATAATGTGAAAAATGAAATAAAATTGAGCAAATAAAAGAAAAACCGTACAAAATGAGAATTCTAGATTTTAATTCCCAATTTTGTACGATTTTTAAATATAAATCTTTTATTTATATGAATTTGCTATAGATTATTGACAAGAATTTAGAATATGTCAATGACTATACTCAATATATGAGTAGTATCTTGAATATAGCTAATCCTATCATAAGGTCCATGGTAGGTGTATATTATTTATTCAAGGTTTCAACAATGCTTACAATATCTTCTGCTTTGCGGCAATATGTGTTACGCCTAGTTCTTGATGGAGCGATTCTCTCTAAAGCCCCATGTAACACCAATGCAAAGTAGGCCGGAGTTTTCTGCAGTAGCTACGTCAACTTCAGAGTCACCTACATAGATAGACTCTTCCGATGGGAGAGTTTAATTCCTTTTCACGCTTGTAACACCATGTCTGGAGCAGGTTTACGTTGTAATCCTGGTCGTTTCACCAATGGCAACAGGCAAACGATCGCTAGTACTCTTTATTAAGTGGTGTTACACCTTCTTGGATTTTTGTTAGATACGATAGCTAATTTATAACCTTGTTCACGCAATTCATCAAGCATATCTAGGATGCCTGGGTAGGGAGCTGTTGTGTCTTTTAGATGCTCACCATAGTAGCTTTGAACTCCATCGATATGTGGCTCTAATTCATGATCTGCTACTGAACTTGGGTAACATTGACGCATCAAATAGGTTACTGCATTACCGAGAGCTGCTTTTACATCTGCTAGAGATTTTCAGGAAGTTATGTGTACGTAGTACATGATTTACAACGTTCGCTAAATCTGTAGCCGTATCGAGCAATGTGCCGTCGCAATCAAAAACGATGGTTGTATATTTCATAGGGTCCTCCAAATGTAATTATTAACTATTCTATTATATGACAGACTGAGAAAATTTTCATAAAAATTGGACTATGTTACAATTAACGTACTATAGTTGGGAATTTTAAAATTGGAGAGATAAATGATTCGTAAAACAATAGTATTTTCAGTATATATCAGCTAATTACTGGTTTAGTAGGGGCTGTGATGTTAATATTCTCGGTGCGGATAATAGAATTTCTGCAAATGCTTATGAAAGTTATATACATCATGATTCCTCAATTAGAAATATACAGAGAGCTCGAGACTTTCAAAAGAGTAAACAGTATGATGAAACTAAGCAGCTATATAGAGATAATGGCCTATCTGAAAAGAGGCTGAAACAGTCATTCGAGAAAAGTTATGTAGGTCCCCTTAATCTGTATGAGAGGGACAAACAGAGTTATTGATCATAGTGGAAAAGGGATTCGTTTTCCTTGCACCTTATATGAGTTATTATAAAGTGCAGAAACATAATATAACTGATAAATATATAGGTATGAGCTTTTCTCTCATAATATGACATAACAGGCTTAGTTGTGAAAATAAACAGAATTGGCAAAAGTTCTGACTATATGGGAAAAGCCATTTAATTCGATCACGGAAGAGGATTTACGTAAAGATTATAAAACGACCTACAAACATAAAAAGAGTTTGAATCGATTTCTTATAAACCAGAAGATATTCACGGAGCAAGTTTTTTTATGCTGGTTTAATGGATAGCTATTAGGGATTCTTTTGTATGCCGGGAAATTAAGAAAAATAATAAAAGTTCAATTTTACTCTAATTTAAACTTTGCTTTTGATAATGATTCGACTATTCGATATCATGTTGGTATAACTGAAGCCAAGCTGGGATATGGGGCGAGTTAATTAGTCCCATACTTGTGATTATGGTACCATCTATTAAAACCTTTAACAGATAGCAATGTATATTCTCATACAACGAAAATAGATGGTAAAATTTTATTTATCGTATTCTTAATGATGCAACAGTTAAGGGTTCTGTAAGAGATGTTAAAAATGGTTTGTCTTATAAAAAGCCCTTCTGGTATAACACAAACTCTCTTTATAGAGCCGATAGATAAGGACAGTGAGCAGATTCCATTGAGTTGGATAGCGCATCTTCACTGAGGTGATTATTGATACGGTTAAATCCCTGAAGGCTATGTCCATTTCTCTAAACGCATTGTATGGAATGATGGTGTACCAGGTATTCTAGTGGAACAAGAAGGCTAATAAAGATGGTATAATGATATTTTATATTCAGGATGGAACAACAGCATTTCACTAGTATATTGAGTTATAATAGAAATATGTCTTATACTAAAGAACAACTTTGTAATATGATAACTGATGTTAAAGTTAGTTACTATTCAGAGAAATTCAAAGCAATGTTGATCTTGCTAATATTGATGATATAGTTAAAAAGATTTGGAGAAGTAGTATGACTGAAATACAAGCTCTTTTATTGATAAAATCCATCCTTGAATCTGCAGATATTCACGGTATTGAATATATCTTGAGTGAAGATTGTGAGTATATGTCTACAGGGCCGTGGCATTATTGGACGAAACCGCAATGAAACCGTTGAGTTTTTGTCCTCTATGACTGAGTCCATCAAGGCTGATAATGTGCCCATGTTACGTGCAAGGTGATGCATATTACCGATGTGTATGAGGAGGATGCGCTATTTCACGAGGGTCGTCATGGTTTAACCGTTTCTTATGAAAGTGGCGATAACTATGTGTACATGATTTTTGTAGATGTAAATGATGAAGGCCTTGTAGATCGTATCGTTTCAAGCCAAGAAAATTATAGTATTGAGTATGATGATCTTCGTTTTGGCGCTGATGAAAGCGAATATGCTTTTATTTCTGCACCAACCACTGTGAAAGACTGGATTACAGCCCTTAGTATGTGGTTAGAAACGGCAAATGTAGATATTGATGATTTCTATCAATATATCGATGAAGACACGCGTGTTGTATTCCAAAAGGGCGATGCTGAATCCATTACTCTTGAAAGCGGTCTTGATGTAGAGGATTACTTTGATCAATTAATGAACCAACACTTTGATGCGGTGCCTCATATCATTCGCGATGAAGAAGATGGATTAATCTTAACCTACGGCCCTATGAGTGCTATTGCACCCTCAATGAAGAAGGGGAGCAGTAGCTCTTATCGAGTATCTATATCGACACACGCGATGAAGATGAAGCGACTGATGAGGTTGGTTATATCGAAGAGGACTTAACGAAGAACTATTATTGAAGAGGATTTATATTAGTCGATACTATTCATTTGATATATCTAATTTAATTAGAATTAATAGATAAAATAAAAACTACCAGTTAACATATATCTTTTAAACAGACCTTCTACTATGGAAGGATAAGCCACTAGATATTATGAATAACTGGTAGTTTTTTAATATTATTACATTTCGTCATGGTCTTTAATGAGACCAGCTTTTTTTCTTTTTCAATAGGAGTAGTAGAACGGCAAGATTACGATACAGCCGCCTAGACCCCATAATAATTGGTTAGTTTGAGCTTGGGCAAGCATCCATAGGGATGTGCCGATAGCGATGACTGGGATTAAGTAGCCACCAGGGATTGTGTAGGAACGAGCTTTGTCTGCCCATTTACGACGGAAGATAATAACAGCCAAACACGTTGGTAGGTATTGTGTAAAACGAGATACCGCACTAATGGCTGCTAGTGTTGTAAAGGAACCAGACCATGCAAGTAATACACTGGCAATGGCAGTAACGATAGCTGCTACATATGGTGCATTGTAACGATTGCGTTTTGCTAAAGCACTTGGTAGCATACCATCTTCCGCCATGGATGTTGCTACACGAGGAGCATAGTAAGCTTCGGCAAAGTTGATACCACCCATAGAGATTAAGGTGCCTATTAATACGATATACATACCAATAGGTCCAACAATTACGTTGAATGCATCTTGTACTGGAGCCTTGGTATTTGCCAAGTCAGTACCAAGTACGCCAATAGATACGGCGAGGATTGCCATATACAGAACGGATACGAGAAGCATACACATGATAATAGCACGTGGTAAATTCTTTTTAGGATTTTTCATATCCTCTGCAGCAATGGCAATAACTTCAAACCCTGTATAGGCAAAGAATAGAAGAACCGCAGCTTGAGCAAATGATCCATCTACATAGATGTCTTGAGGGAAGACTGGTGTAAAGTTAGCTCCATTTATAAAGAAAATACCAATTGCAATAAATAGGGCAAGAGGGACTAGCTTAGAAATAGTGATTAAGTTGTTAACGAATTTGGATACGTTAACACCAAATATATTTACAATGGTAAGACCTACAATTAAGATAAATGAAATGACGTCCTTTGCAAAATCACCACTTAAAGCTGGTACTGCAGCACCTAATGCTGTAGCAAAGCCAACGGCCATAGCCGCCGGCAATAACGGTGACGATCCATTTTAGAACACCCACTTCAAATGCCCAGAAGTCACCTAATGCATGTTTTGCATAAAGGTAAGGACCACCATTGCGTGTAAATAGGCTGGCTGCCTCTGCAAAGCAAAGGGCGATACAACCTGCGATAACGGCGTCAAATAACAGGACGCCTAAGCTAGCGGAACCAATTATAGAATATGCTTTGTTTGGTAGTAGGAAAATACCTGTTCCTACAATACCATTGATGCCAAGAGTACAATACTCCAAAAAGCCAAATTTTCCTGTTTCTTTCATGATACAATCTTCCTACTATTTAGTTATATTTTTCTTGAGCTGCTTTTACGAATGCAGTAAATAAACTCTTTGCATTTTCGTCATTTGTAGACATCATTTCTGGGTGGAACTGACAGGCTACTAACCAAGGATAAGATGGATCTCTAAACCTTCTACAGTACCATCCTTAGCTCTTGCTACAACTTGTAATCCTTTACCGACATTTTTAACTGTTTGGTGATGATGGGAGTTCGTAATCCAAGTATTGCAACCTATAGCACTAGCTAGTTTTGATTTGGAATCAATTTCTACAGTATGGGTGCCAAGAGAAGGTGTTTGATTCTGAGAGTGTTTTATTGTACAGTTTTGATCATATTTTTAAAGTCTTGGAATAAAAGAACCACCACGATATACATTTAAGATTTGTAAGCCACGACAGATACAAAAGATGGGAATTTGTTTTTCTTCTGCTGCTTTGATTAAAGCAAAGTCGAATTGATCGCGCTCCGGAAATACATCGCCAAGACCTTGCAGAGGTTCTTCTCCATAGTGAAGAGGGTATACATCATGACCGCCGGATAATAATAAAGCCGTCAAGCTTTGCTACCGTTTCATGAGCTACATCAAGATTTTGGGTAAATGGAATTATAACAGGAATGCCACCAGTTTCCTCAATAGAACGAGGATAGTCTTGGTTTTACGTAAGAACGCAATAAATCTACGTAAAGGACCACCATTATCTCGTAAGATATTGCCAGATATGCCAATAAATGGTTTCGTCATAATATCACCTCATATGTGTAAAAATCTGTACAACCTGATGTTAGTGTATCAGATTTTTATGGATAAAAACACTACTAATAGATATAATTATAAGACTTATAATAGAGAAAAATATGTTAAAGTTGATACATTTTACTATATTTTCTTTTCAAGATATAGTTGTATAAGTTTATTGCGAAACATGATATGATAAACTACGAATGAACTGTACGGGAGGTTTACTATGGTTTTTCTAACATCTTTGCAAAGTATCATACCTATTGTGCTACTTATTTTGTTAGGATATATATTAAAAGGGCAGGGCATGTTTAACCCTACCTTTAGTGGTAATTTATCGCGATTTATCATGTCGGTTGCATTACCAGCGGGAGTATTTGTATCTGTATTACATCACCTACATACTTCAGATATATGGAATTTACGATATGGCATGTTAGTGGTTGTCCTAACATATGTTATTGCATATATCGTAGCGTTCATTATGATGAAAGTGCTGAAAGTCCTAAAGGACGACGTGGTATTTTTATCAATATGGTAGTAAATGATAACTGCTTGTTTATTGGGTTACCAGTGCAAATTGCACTCTTTGGGCAAGAGGCGCTGCCGTATTTCCTGTTATATTACATCGGTAATACTATTTCCGTATGGATGGTAGGGGTATTCCTTATAGAACTAGATCCACTGCCAAATTCTGAAGTAGATTTTAATAATGGCTCCTATAAGATTGATAGTATAAATAATAGGTTCAGTATCTACTGAAGGTAAAAGCAAGAAGCCTAAATTTGATTGGAAGAAGTTATTACCACCACCATTTGATAGGTTTTTTTGTGGCATTAATCTTCTTGTTCTTTGAAAATTCCTTTACTTCCAATTTTGCATACTACCTTGAATTACTTAGGGCGATATGGTAACCCCATTATCCTTGATTTATATAGGTATTGTGACTTCATGATGCGGGCTTAAAAAGCATGCGTTTAAATAAAGACTCCATTGGTGGGATTGTAGGACGATTTGTTATTTCCCCGATTATCATGTTCTGTTTGATTACGGCTTTACAATATGGAGCAGGCATTGTTCTAGAACCAATTGCAATCATTACCTTTGTTGTACAATCAGCAGGACCTGTTATTTGCAGTATTGCCATTGTCAGCTAATGAATCAAAAAGCTGATTTACCATTTTGCTACAGGTCTAGTCATGATTAGTACCATACTATTTGTTGTAGTAATTCCAATTATAATGGAAATTTTAACAATGATAGGGTATACAGGCTTAAAATAAGGAGAAGATTAAAAATAAGTAAATAAAAAATAGGTTCCCAATGGTCATATCGTGACTATTAGGAACCTATTTTTATGTAAGTATATATAGCTTATCTAAAGAATCTGCCCACTAGAGGCATGCTAGCACCATCGTTTTTATTAAGGCCTTTTAAAAGAACCATGATAATAACGTACAGTAATAATCCTTCAATACCAGTGAGTATAAAGTTAGCCCACATTGGTAAGATATCTGTTAAATAGTGGTAACTCATGAAAATGAGTACGCCCATAACACCGGCACTGACCACGTTTTTCCAAAGTAGAGAAATATCAAGGAAGTAGCCTGTGTATTTTTTGATATAAATCAAGTTAAGTAATGCCGCAAAGCCTATATCAGCAACAGTTGCCCAAAGCGGCACCGCCGATGCCTAAAAGCCAAGGAATAGCAGTCAGTGTCCAGTTAAGGATGACTTTGATTATGAGGAAATCCCATATTTAATGACTGGAATACGTGGCCTGTTGAGACCTTGTAAGATACCTGTTGTTACTTGATGTACACCTAGGAAGAATATAGAGAACGCCGTAATCTGCGTTGCTAGCTCTGCCTTAGGCGCATTATAGATTAAGGTAACTGTAGGAGCAGCGAGTACATATAATAGCACTGTAAATGGTACGGTTGCCATAAATGTTAAACGCATAGAGCCTGCAGTGCGATCATATATACCTTGATGGTCGTGTTTGGCAAAGGCATGAGAGATAGCTGGTACAATGCTTGTCGCAAGGGCTGCGGTAATGATGGTAGCCAAATTGATGAGTGGCACCGCCATCCCAGTAAGGTAACCGAAGAGTTCTGTTACTTCGTTCATCGGGAACCCAGCATCTAATAAGCGACGTGGTACGATAAGCAAGTCGAGATTCGCCGTCAACGGTAACATGATACTTGCTAAGGAAATGGGTATGGACAATGTTAAGAGTCGTGACAAAATTTCTTTAGCTGATTCACGAGGACCATCGTAGCTTTCACCAGTACTACTAGCCTTAGGTAATTTGTAGTAGTAATACAACAGCACCAGGAAGGCCCCAAAAGCACCTACACCTGCACCCAAGCTAGCTCCACCTGCTGCGGCTGGTAAACCGTAAGGTAATAAAATAGCAGCAGCACCAAGCATAACGATAACCCGTAGTAATTGTTCTACAATTTGGCTAATCGCCGTGGGCGTCATCATTTCATAGCCTTGGATATACCCGCGGAAACAGGAAATCCATGTTACAAAGAATACTGCCGGAGCGAGCGCGATGATAGAGTAGTAGGCACGGCTTTCAGCAATGAGACCACTAGAGATTAACCAATCTGCACCAAAGTACATGGCAAGACTGGCGATAAAACCTGTTATAGTCAACATTGTAAAAGAAATATTGAATACTCTCTTAGCACCACCAAAGTCGTGTAAGGCTAATCGTTCTGCCGTCAAAATAGAGATGGCAATCAGCACACCTGCGCTCGAAATTTGTAATAGTAACAAATAGATAGGAAAGGCCATCTGGTAGATGCCGATGCCCTTCACCACCCAAAGATGCGGGATAGAAGAATCCAGTTGATACTACCGATGGCTTTCACTACGAAACCGGCAATTGTTAAAATTAAGGTTCCTTTTAAAAATCCACTAGCCATTGATTATAGCTTTGTTAGAAGAACCTAATACATTTTTGATTTTGTGAGCTACCATGCCTTTAATAGCATCATGAGCAGGGTCCTAAATATTTACGTGGGTCAAACTCAGATGGGTTTTGAGCCAAGTATTCGCATACAGATACGAGTCATAGCGAGGCGAAGGTCTGTATCGATGTTGATTTTGCAAACCGCCATTTGAGCTGCTTTGCGAAGCATTTTCTTCAGGTACGCCTTGTGCACCAGGGATGTTGCCACCAAATTCATTACATTTTGCTACGAATTCAGGCAATACGGAGGATGCCCATGCAATACGATTGGGAAGTTGAGGCAATAATTCGCCCAACTTTTTCAAACGATTGAAATCGAGGTAAGGGTCGCCTTTGAATTTGTATGCACCATGGCTGGTACCAATAGCGATTGCTAAGGAATCTACACCTGTAAGATGGACAAACTCAGCAGCTTGTTCTGGATCAGTAAAGCGAGCATCTGCATCAGATACGTTTACATCATCTTCGACGCCTGCTAAACGGCCCAATTCTGCTTCTACTACAACGCCGTGAGCGTGAGCATATTCAACAACTTGTTTTGTGATTTTACATTTTTCATCGAAATCATGATGAGATGCATCAATCGTAACAGATGTAAAACCACCATCTACACAGTCTTTACAAATTTCAAAGGAATCGCCGTGGTCAAGGTGAAGAGCGATTGGTGAGTTGCTGTCTTCAAGAGCGGCTTCCACAAGTTTTTACAAGGTAAATATGTTTTGCATATTTACGTGCGCCTGCAGATACTTGCAAAGATAAGAGGAGATTGTTCCTCTTTTGCTGCATCTACAATACCTTGTACGATTTCCATGTTGTTTTACATTGAAAGCGCCAACAGCATAGCCGCCTTCATAGGCTTTTTGAACATTTTCTGTAGTAGTAACTAATGGCATGTTGTCCTCCTTGGCCATAGGGCCTGTTATATCATGTTATTAATACCGTGACTGCTAATATTTCTAGCTTGTAAGAACTAGATGCATTTCTGTTATTGCAATCATATATCAATTCAAGTTAAGTATATCAAGAAACACTATAAAGGGCCAATATTTTTGTATAACTTATGCAATTTCGTCTTATTTTGTGACCCATATGGGTTATTTCTGTGTGTTAGCATTTATTTAGTGGTGTTATATCAGCTCAATCATTCAGCAATACATTCATATCCTCTGGCATCTCTGCATGCAGTTCGAGCCATTCATTTGTTATGGGATGGTAAAGCTTACGCGCGATGCATGCAGTGCTTGGCGTTGAATAGATTCTGAGATGACCACCGTATAAGTCATCACCAGCTAGTGGATACCCTAGTTGAGATAAATGAACTCGAATCTGATGAGTGCGTCCTGTGTGCAATAAGCACCGTACATGAGTAAACTGATTATAAGATGTAAGCGAGCTGTCAGCTGAACATACATTACTATTATTACATCGTAATTACATCATCAGAGTTAATCTTTACCACTACTGATTTTTGCTTGTATTTTTACTAATAATAGTTATATCCGTGCGAGCCGGCTTTCCTTGGCCTGTACAACAACGCTCAATGATACTGCCTGGTTTACGACCTATAGGCCAGTTAATGCTTATAGGCACAGAAGGAGATGTCCTTCTACAATGGCGTCGTAGCTTTTGTAAAAAATAGGTGTTTTTTTATCAAATAGCATGTTGGACCACTGATGTTTTTAGCAATGATGACAATACCTGAGGTATCCTTATCTAATCGGTGTACGGGATGGAAATCATAATGCTGATTTGTTTCTTGGTAGTAATGAAGTACACCATTTGCCAGTGTATGATCTCGTATGGTAGAAGTAGGGTGCATAAGAATACCAGCCGCTTTATTAATGACTAAAAATATATTCGTCCTCATATATGATATCTAGTTCCATAGGGCTTAAGCTAAACTCTTGCTCTGGTGTTAACTTCATAATGAGATGATCGCCACCGTGAATGAGCGTATTCCAGGTAGCAGGTTTACCATCAATTGTTATGATGCCATCACTTCGTAAACGTCGTCTCATGCGCTGGGAGATATGCTGTTGTTTTATAATATGATTTTATAGATTGTGTGTGTACATCAGAATCTACAATTAAGTCGATTATTGTTGCTGTTTTCATACGTATTATTATAACAAATAAAATATAAAATGAAGAATTTTCATAATTCGTTGTTTTTATGAAGGTCCATATAGTATAATTTGAATTATTAAATTTTATACATTATTTATGTGTGAACTTTTTACTGTAAAACTGTGTGTTTAGTTATAACAGTATATTTTTATGAACTATATATGTATGTTAACGACTGTATGGTTATAGCTTATTCTATAAAAAGGAGAGGTTTATGAATATTAACAAGAAACTCTGTATTAGTCGCATGTGTGTTGCGGCTATGTCTCACAACAACTTTTGCGGCATCTACTACAACATCTACTAGTAGTACAACGGTAACAAACCACGATACACCAACATCTACTAGTACACGTGTAACTCGTGAGGAACATACAACGACTACATCAACTTCTACTGTTCGTACAGAGCTCTAGCTCCACTAAAAAGCACTAAAAAGCTAGTGTAGGCGTATGACTCCTCAAAAACTTGAAGAACGTAGTGCACTTTCTGGCTATATCGCAGCTGATGTGGCGAGCGCATTAAACCCTTATCGCAATGCTCCTAAATCTTTAAAATCTGGCAAAGGCACTACTTTCAAAAAAATGACGAAGTGCTTGAACATGGTGTATTGGCAGCTATGAAACAAGGTGGTAAATGGGGTGTTATCCGTCCAGATGGTACCGTTGCTATTGAGCCTAAATATAAAGAAATTAAAGATGTTGATTATAAAACGGGCAATGTGTTAGCTCAAGTAGATAAGAAAACAGACACTTGGGTTACCCCTAAGGGTGTAGAAATCTCTGAAGAGGAAGCTTTAAAAGAACGTGTAAAACAAGAAGCAACTCAAGAGTATCGCAAGCGATTCCTATGTAGAGTTTAAAGAAAAAGGAAAATACGGCTTTAAAGACTACTGACAACAAAGTAGTGATTGCTCCACAATTCCGTCAAATCGTGACTGGATTTAGCGAAGACCGTGCTTTTGTTAAAAATGCTAAAGGTAAAATCGTAGCTATTGATGGTACTGGTAAAGAATTATTTAATGCTCCATCTAAAGAGAGTATATAGATACCGTAATGGTCTTGCTGAATACTCGTCGCTCCGTGAGTGGCTTTAATTTAGGTGGTCTTGTAGGTGGCTTCATCGTGGGCGGTATCCTTGGAGGTGCGCTTTTAGGTGGTCAACATTATCACGTAGGTGGTTTTGCCTATGATGGTGCAAAACGTGGCTATATCGATCGCTCTGGTAATATTGTTATTGACAGCAAAAAAGATAAAGTATGGCCTATCACAGCTTATGGTACGGTAATCAAAGATGCTGGTAACTTATACTTTGTGAACCGTAAAGGTGAAGTTGTTATTCAACCAGGCGATTACGATGCAGGTGAAATGGATAAATTAAATGGTCTATTAGCGTTAAGAGACAATAAGACTGAGAAATGGGGCATTTTCGATGTATCAACAGGTAAGCAAGTAGTAACCTTCAAATATGATTCTATTTCCTTTGCAGGGACTGATCGTTTAGTAGTTGTGAAAGATCATGTTAAAAACCTTATCGATATGAATAGTGGTAAATCCTTGTATTCTGCTCAAACAGAAGCAACTATTGAACCATTCAACAACGATACTGTAACATGGGTTCATACTGGTAAAGAGGGCTATACAATCATAGATAATAATGGTCATATTTATTTAGAGATACAAACAAACTTATTGAAGACGCTAAGTCCTTTAACCATGGTTTCAGCTCTGTTAAGTCTAAAGGCAAATGAGGGAATCATGAACTCCAAAGGCGAATGGCTTGTACAACCTACATATGATGCGGTAAACGTTTTATAATATAATTGGTTGTAGAATTCTTTTGAATTTGTATTGTCTTTAGTTCTGGCTTAATTAGTATTTTTAGTTATAGTTCTTAGCTATAAACTAAATACAACATAATATCGTTATACAGAAACTAGCAATGTGCATGTATTATGTATGTTGCTAGTTTTTGTGATTATTGTCTTATGTATTGCATTTGTACCGTATTAGAGAACTTTCCACTATACTTATAAAAAGCTTCATTAATACATAGCTAACAATCATAATTAAGAAAATCGATTTACCTAGAAAATAAGCCTGTTTTAAGGTATAATTATAGAGATGTATTCCGATTTGGTGTAGTTTTACACTTTCACTTGGAATATGAGGATGATGAAAGTAATGCTATGAACCTTATGCCCAACAGGTTCAGGTGTAGGAGGTATAAAATGGCTAAAGATTGTTCCTTTGACGTTGTGTCTGAAGTGGATATGCAGGGAAGTAGATAATGCTGTAAACCAAGCAAAAAAAGAGATTGGTACGCGCTATGATTTCCGTGGCTCTAAAGCAGAAATTAGTCTTGAAGGCGACACTATCAAAATCATCGGTGATGATGAATACAAATTGAATGCCATTATCGATGTTTTAAAAGGCAAGATGGTTAAACGTAATGTAGCGATTAAAAAATCTTGATTAGCAAGGATTGAACCAGCGAGCAGGTGCAACAGTTCGCCAAATCATTACTATTAAAAAGGCATTACAAAAGAAAATGCTAAAGAAGTAGTAAAAGCAATTAAAAACATGAAAATTAAGGTACAAGCATCTATCCAAGAGGATCAAGTACGCGTATCTGGTAAGGATAAAGATGATTTGCAAGCAGTAATCCAAATGTTAAAACAATTGGATATCCCTGTAGAATTGCAATTCGTTAACTTCCGTTCCTAATAACATATGTTCATAGGATAGGGTTAGTTAGACTCGTTTGAGTCGCTAATACTATCAGTGTAGGAGGCCTTATGAAAGTGGAGGACATGAAGGGTGGCTATACCACAGGGTTCATGATAGCTACGGCAGAGTATAGCTGGTTTATTGGCCCTCTTAGATAAGAATATTGTGGACCAAGTGGTCATTGAGAACCCTCAAGGTCAGTACATTGAGGTTCCTATTAAAGCGGTAGAGGTTATATCCGATACAGAGGCGAAGGTGACCGTTATGAAAGACGGCGGCGATGATCCTGATGTAACCCATGGCAATGATGTGGAAACGACAGTGACCATTGATAATACTGGTGAACTGCGATTCCGAGCCGGCTTTGGTGTAGGTACTGTAACGAAACCAGGCCTTGCTATGCCACCAGGAGAACCGGCTATCAATCCAGGGCCCCGGGCAATGATGAAAATAGTTTTTGAAGAACATTGTGTCCATGGTCAAGGTGTGACGGTAACCGTTAGTGTTCCTAATGGTAAGGTATTAGCCAAGAAAACATTAAATCATACACTTGGTATCGAAGGTGGCATTTCCATTATTGGTACTACCGGTATTGTTAAGCCTATGAGTGAAGAAGGGTTTAAGAACTCGTTAGTGCCACAGTTGAAAGTTATGAAGGCTAACGGATGTGAAACAGCTGTTCTCGTACCGGGGCGTATTGGTCAAGATCTTGCAGAGCAAGTATTAGGTATTCATAAGAACCAAATGGCAGAAACGAGTAATTTTATCGGGTTTATGCTTGAAAAAGGCTGTACAGATTGGATTCAAGCGAATCTTAATCATCGGTCATATCGGTAAATTAATCAAACTAGCTAGTGGTAGCTTCCATACTCATAATCGCATGAGTGATGGCCGTATGGAAAGTATCGTGGCCTATGCTGCTTTAGAAGGAGCATCCCAAGAGGTGTGTGAAGAGTTATTTAATTGCCAAACCACAGAGTCTACATTCCCTATCCTGGAGCGAGAAGGATTGACTGGTGTATACCAACGTGTTGTAGATCGTGCCTCTTTGCGTAGTGAGCGCTATATTGCTAACGAAGCAGAGGTGGGCATCATCATTACGACCTTAAAGGGCGAGATTTTGGCAATGGATAAAGCATGCAAAGAGATGAGGAGAACTTGAACATTGGCACATACCTTGTATATCGTAGGCATTGGTCCGGGTAATCCTGATTATGTGGTGCCCTAGAGGCCTTAATTTAATTAAACATGCTACAGTATTGGTGAGGCAGTGAACGGTCCTTAGAGGACTTTCAAGAGCCTGGCCAAATTACATATCCTGTAACGGGTAAGCTCAGCGTATTAGCGGAGCAAATTGAGCGTGAGCTCAACGACCATGACGTTGTAGTTATGGTTAGTGGCGATACAGGCTATTATAGCTTATTGCCCTATTTAAAGATAAAATTTACTGCTAACCCTATTGAGGTGGTGCCAGGCATTAGCTCTATGACCTTTGCCTTTGCCCGTCTTAATGAGGTATGGCATGATGCGGATTTAATGAGCTTTCACGGTCGTCAACCGGCGCCAGAAAAACTCGTATATGAAGCAGGTAAAAAGATGGGATTCTTAACGGATCCTGAATATAATCCAGCGCATATTGCGCGTATTTTAATAGATGCAGGTTGGCCAAAAGAAACGAGAGCGGCAGCCCTAGAGCGTTTGAGTTATGATGATGAAAAAATTGTAGACTCTACGTTAGAGGTGTTAACGGAGCTCGAAGGATTTGGTCACTCTGTAATGGTGGTACTAGGATGAGACATTTTTTCGGAATTCCTGATGAGGAATTTATCCGCGACGACGTGCCGATGACGAAAATGCGAGATTCGCATAAAGCCGTTATGAACGAGGCACGCATCGAGGAAGATAGCATTGTCCTTGACGTAGGTGCTGGTACGGGCTCTATTTCTATTGAAGCAGCCTTGGCAGCTCCTAAAGGGCATGTATATGCGATTGAGCGCTTTGATAAAGGCATCGACCTTATCAATGAGAACATGAAGAAATTTCATGTAAACTAATATGACTGTTATCAAGTCCAAAGCTCCGGAAGGCATGGAAGAATTGCCTAAGCTTGATGCGGTTATCATCGGTGGTAGCGCTGGTGGCATGACAGGGCATCATCGGACGAGGCGCAACGTCTGTTAAAAAGTAGGTGGCCAGTTTAGTTGTAACTGCTGTAACGATGGAAACTGGCTATACAATCCTTAAAAGAGTTGAAAGGTCGTCCTTTCACGTATGAAGGTTACCAAATGTCCATCAGTCGTTACCGCAAGGCTGGGCCTTATCATTTGTTAGATCCATTGAGTCCAATTTTCATTGTATCTGCAACGCGTATCGCAGAAGGAGAGTAATATGGTTGACGTATATATCATAGGCGCAGGCCCTGGAGATCCCGAGTTGATTACTCGTAAAGGATATCGTTTAGTGCAAGAGGCAGACGTTGTTATTTACGCTGGTTCCTTGGTAAACCCTGCCATTTTAGAGGCTTGTAAACCAGGCTGTGAAATCCATAGCAGTGCTACTATGAACCTTGATGAGGGTATTGGCTGTTATGAAAGCTGCCGTTGAGGCTGGTAAACGTGTAGTTCGCCTTCACACAGGTGACCCTGCTATTTACGGTGCTATTCAAGAGCAAATGGATGCACTTGCTAGCATGGGGATTTCTTATGAAGTCGTGCCGGGTGTAAGCTCTTTCCTTGCTACAGCTGCGGCATTGAAACAAGAATATACATTGCCAAATGTATCTCAAACAGTCATTATTACGCGTATGGAAGGTCGTACACCGATGCCTCCAAAGGAAAAATTGCGCATGTTAGCATCTCACGAAGCGACAATGTGTATTTTCCTCAGCGTTCAAATGTTAGATAAGGTTGTAGCTGAACTCATCGAGGGGCGGTTACGACAAAACGACTCCAGTGGCTATCGTGGTAAAAGCGTCTTGGCCAGACCAACGTATTATTCGTGGCACATTGGAAACTATTGCGGACATCGTAGCTAAAGAAGGCGTATTGCGCCAAGCTATGATCGTTGTAAGCCATGTATTAGATAGTGAATACGAATTGTCTAAACTCTATGATAAAGGCTTTGCTCATATGTACCGCAGTGCTAAGGACTAGTATAATGAAAGAACTAGAAACTGTTGTGCCTATGACGGGAGCTAAGAAGAATAGAACGGCTATTCTTTCTGTATCTGAACGAGGTGCAAAGCTAGGTCAACGCATCAAAGTCTTTGGTGGCACCTCATGCAGATTGCTTTGAAAAAGGAAAACCGTCCTCTGGTGGTGAGGCTATTTATTTTGATTCCCTCAAAAGCCATATCGGACAGATTTTTAAGGATTACGATCCAGTATTATGCATCATGGCACTCGGTATTGTAGTGCGCATGATTGCACCGTATATTGAGCATAAATCTAAGGATCCTGCGGTAGTCGTAATGGACGAAGTAGGGCACCATGTAATCAGTTTATTATCTGGTCACCTTGGGGGTGCCAACGAATGGACACAGTCCATTTCACTGGCCATCGATGCGGACCCTGTTATTACAACTGCAACGGATGTAAACGGTTGCCAGCGCCTGATGTGTTAGCGCGCCACGAGCATCTGTTGGTAGATGATTTTCAAACCTTAATCAATGTGAACTCTGCCATCGTTGGGGGAGAGCGTATTGATTATTATATCGATGAAAGCTTACCGAATGCAGAGGAACTAGAACAAGCTGCGAAAGCTCATATTGGTGAACATGGTATAGTTCAGTTGTTTCTTTGGAGCAACTAGAGTCTATTCCATGTAAAAATAAAAGCGCTGAAGAGGGTGCTTTTCGCGTAGTCATTACGGATAAAGTAATTACCGAGCATGGTTATCAATTGATTTTACGTCCTCGTACGTATACGATGGGCATTGGTTGTCGCAGAGATACGCCAAAGGAGTGATCCTTGACGCCATTCAACAATCCTTGGCAGAGCATAAAGCTTTCACCAAAGAGCATTGTAACAGCGGCATCGGTCATCGTTAAACAAGATGAAGTAGGCCTCTTAGAGGCTATGCAAAATTATGGGGGTGGCCTATCGTGTTCTATACACAGGACGAGATGGCACCACTCATTGAAGAAGAAAAATTAAAAGAATCTAATTTTGTAAAAGGAACTATAGGAGTAGGAAACGTATGCGAGACAACGGCATTACTAGCGGCCAAGAGCCGAACACTAATACAGCACAAAACAATTTATCCCAAAAACAACGGTAGCCATTGCACAGGTAACATCAAAGTAATTGGCATCGGCCCTGGCGATGAAGAGTTTTATGACGCCTCAACGCGCGAAAGCCATCTTAGCGACTGACCGTGTGTGAGGTTGTTTGACTTATCTTGACTTGATTAAAGACCTCATCGAAGGTAAAAGAAACTGTAGGCACTGCCATGATGCAAGAGGTAGATCGTTGCCAACAAGCCGTTGATTTAGCGGTAGAAAGGCCATCAAGTCGTAGTTGTATCATCTGGTGACTCTGGCGTATACGGCATGGCAGGTCTTGTGTTGGAACTTGCTAATAAAGTACCAGCAGAAAAACGTCCTTCCGTAGATATCGTACCTGGCCTTAGTGCTGTAAACGTAGCGGCTTCTGTTTTAGGCGCTCCGTTGATGCATGACTTTGCAGTTATTTCTCTTAGTGACTTGATGACTCCATGGGATTTAATTAAAAACGTGCTGACCTTTGTGCACAAGGTGACATGGTTATCTCCTTGTACAACCCGCGCAGTAAAAAACGCGTTACTCATTTAGATGAAGTTCGTGAAATCGTTCTTAAATACCGCGATCCTAAAACACCTGTTGGCATCGTGCAAAAAGCAGGTCGTCCAGGGCAACACATGGTAATTTCTGACCTTGAAAACTTTACAAAAGAAGAAGTGGATATGCAAACACTTGTTATTATCGGCAATAGCCAAACCTATGTTGAAAACTGGTCGCATGATTACACCTCGAGGCTACAAATTATGATTTGGGTCATCGCTGGTACCTTTAGATGGTCGTACCTTAGCGGTAGACATCCAAGAACGGACAGGTGAAGAGGTTCTCGTTACTGTTGTGAGTCAATATGGGGCAGAGCTTGCTGCCATAAGGCGTACTGTTCATACGGGCCGTCTTGATCAAGAGGCTATGCAAGATTTGATTAAGAAACACAACGTACGTTTATTAATCGATGCAAGCCATCCGTATGCGGCTATTGTTACAGCTACGGCCCAAGATGCAGCAAAAAGCTGAAGATATTCCTTTTGTTCACTTTTGAACGTAAAGAGGTGCCATTGCCAGACTATGATAAAATTACATATTGTAGTGGATGAGGTGAAGCCGCTTAATTTAGCTGGCAAATTGGCAAAGAAAACAACAAACATGTGTGTTTGACCACAGGTAGTAAAGACAATGCATATCTTTGCTAAATCTGAGGCTTTACAAGATTGTGAAGTATGGACACGTATTTTGCCGACTGCAGAGGTGTTACAAATGATGGAAGACCTCAACGTGAGTCCTAAGCGCATTGTTGCTGTTCAAGGTCCATTTTCTTATGATATGAACCGCATCATGTTCCACGATACACAGGCAAGCGTTGTGGTTATGAAAAACTCATGGCCTTGTAGGTGGTGCTGATACAAAATTACAAGCTGCTATGGATCTTGGTATCCATGTTATTGTTATCGATCGTCCGCGTGTTAAACTTGAAAGTCACGTGGTATCATCAAATGATGAATTCTTTAAATTATGGGAGGACACTAATGGATTACGTTAAAAATCCTAAAGCTATTGAAGATAAAAGCATGGAAATCATTTATGATTATGTAAAAGGATTTAGGCTTAACAGATGATGAAGTGCGCGTTGTATCTCGTACAGTACATGCGTCTGGTGATGTCGAATATGCTCAACTCGTAAAAATGAGCCCTGATGCTGTTCAAAAAGGTATTGAAGCATTGGATAATGGTGCAGACATTTATACAGATGTAGAAATGGTTCGCACAGGTATTTCTAAGCCAGCTCTTAAAAATTCGCGGTAATGAAGTGCACTGCTTAATTAAAGACGAAAATGTAGCTAAAATGGCTAAAGAATTAGGTGTAACTCGTTCCATTGCGGCTATGCGTACCTTTGGTAAACAACTAGAAGGACAAATCGTTGCTATCGGTAATGCACCAACTGCATTGTATGAAGTGTTGCGCCTTGCTCTTGAAGAAGGCATTAAACCAGCTCTTATTATTGGTATCCCTGTAGGCTTTGTAGGTGCTGCAGAATCCAAAGATTATTTGATGGAAGTATCCCGCAGTTCCTTACATCACTGTAAAAGGCAACAAAGGTGGTAGCCAATAGCTGCCTCGTATGTAATGCGTGCTTTACACAGACGTAAAACACAATGACATGCTTTTGTAGAAGGTAAAGAATCTAAATAATACAAAACCCGAATCGTGTTTTAGTAGTTTTTGCGATTCGGGTTTTTACTGTATATATTTTTCACAATAATTAGCTAAACATAAATTAGCTAAACACGATAATTATACTATAGTAAATTTCTTATAATATAGTTAATTTTTGAGAGAGGGGTTCATATGGCATCTAGTAATGAACGAAAATTATTTCGTGTATCAGTGATTTGTATCTTAATCATCGCCGTTATTGCAAGCATGATTATATCTCTTATTTGGGGATCAACACCCGTATCATTAGCTGAGATTTGGCATACATTATGGTCTAGTGAGCTAACTGACACATCTTCACAAATTATTTGGAATATTCGATTGCCTCACAATGTGTAGCTGCGTTAGTGGGGGCTTGTCTCGCTGTATCTGGTGCAATTTTGCAAGCAGTTATGAAAAATCCCTAGCAGATCCACAGATTGTAGGGGTATCCTCTGGTGCAGGACTAGCTGGTGTTATCATATTTATTTTATTTCCTGGATATGATTATATAGTTCCTTTAGTGGCCTTTTTAGGTGCTATGGCTGCAGCACTCATGGTGTATGCATTAGCATGGAAAAATGGAGTGCGACCTAGTCGTATTATCTTAGCTGGTGTTGCGGTCGCAGCCTTTTTAGGCTCAGGTATTTCAGCACTACTTGTATTCTTCGGTGATCGTGTACAAGGGGCATTGCTTTGGATGGTAGGAGGACTCGCTGCACGCAGTTGGCCTCAAGTAGAAGTGCTGTTTCCATATGCCATAGTTGGCCTTATGTTTGCCTGTTTAGGAGCTAAACGACTTACCATTTTAAGTTTAGGTGATGAAACTGCAAAGGGATTAGGCCTTAAAGTAGAACAAACACGGTTTATTATGACTGCAGTGGCGGCTCTTTTTAGCGGCTGGTGCTGTAAGTATAGCTGGGCTTATTGGATTTGTAGGTTTGGTTATTCCCCATATGTTACGTCTTATAATCGGTAACGACTATGCATATTTACTGCCTGGATCCGCATTATTAGGCGCACTAGTTCTTGTTGTTAGTGATACAATAGGACGTGTTATGTGGAGCCCTATAGAGGTACCAGTGGGCATTATTATGGCATTCTTTGGGCGCCGTTCTTCTTGTATCTCTTGAGGAGGGATAACTAATGAATACTGCTATTGATGTAAAACAGTTATCCGTAACTCTTGGTAATCGTCATATTCTACATGATATTAATGTATCGGTACCTATCGGTAAAATTACGACATTAATAGGGCCTAATGGTTGTGGTAAAAGTACGCTTTTACGATCTATGATTGGTTATATCCATAGTCCTCATGAATGTATTACCATATTTGATAAACCGTTACAATCATATTCTCAAAATCATCTGGCACGGCAAATGGCATTTTTGCCACAAGTACCGAATATGCCAAAGGATATGACTGTAGAAGAATTGGTATATTGCGGACGGTATCCATACCAAACATGGTGGAAAAACACGGCTAAAGAAGATCGTGAAATCGTTGATTATGCATTAGATATCACAAAAACGAATCATTTGCGAGAACAATTAATCCCATCCCTATCTGGTGGTGAACGGCAACGCGTTTGGATTGCTATGCGCCTAGCACAGCAACCAAAAATTATTAGTATTAGACGAACCAACAACATATTTAGATATTAATCACCAATTAGAAATTATGGAGTTATTGAAACGCGATTAAATAAGGAACAAGATTTAACCGTTCTCATGGTACTTCATGAACTAACACAGGCGGTTCAATATTCACATTATATGGCTATTATAAAAGAGGTCATTTAGTAACGTCAGGAGGACAAGTAAAATTATATCGGATGAATTGTTTAGAGATGTATTCTCTGTAGATGTACAACTTGATACATTTTGATAATAAAAATATGTACGCGTAAAAAGGATTAGTTGAGTAGCTTTGATACTAATTGAAAAAGAGGCATTCCCTATTTGGGATGCCCTCTTTCATGTAACGTAATATATTAGAATGTAACATTAATACCGTATGCTTCTTTTAACTAAACGTGCCATAGCTTCAGGTGTTTGTAGACCTGGGTTTAATAGGAATAGTTTAGATGGTAAGTATATTACGCGGTTATTTTGTACGGCTTTTTAAATTAGTCATGCAGAGATTATCTGTCATAGCTTGTTTCATAGCTTTGTAATTTCTTCTTCTTTACCCATTGTAACAACAAAAGATAATATCAGGGTTATCTGCTGTCAATGTTTCAAGAAGTAAGGACCGTTTTTGTCCTTTGGTTTGTGCCATCTAGGGTGAGAGGAGACAACATTTGTCATACCTAGTTCTTTTTACCATTGATGCAGTAACTGCTTCATCAGTTTCAGCAGTTACACCTTTCCTGTGGCACGTAACACGGCAACACGTGCAGGTTGTTGATTCTTAACTGCATCTTTTACCTTGGTATATTGTTTTCATAGGTAGTAATAACAGACTTAGCCTTATCTTGATGATTAGTTAATTCACCAAGAAATGTTAACATTGGTACATTATCTTTAATACCATCGTAATCCAAAAAAGTACGGTTGGAATATTATTAGCTTGTAATTGGGATTCATATTATGTTGATTTACTAAACCCAATACTACATCTGGCTTCAAGCCTAATAATTGTTCCATGTTGATATTTGCAGTTTGACCAAGAGCTGGTAGAGCTTCTAACTCTGGTGCTAGTTTATCCGTTGTATTGGCACGGCTAATAGCCTTACCATCGACAGCATAAAGCATAGATAAAACAGAATTAGATAATACAGCAATGTGGATCCTTTGGTACAGTATAGGTTTGGCCATTAAAGGTCAATTCCTTCAGTAGTAGAAGAGCTGGATGTGGTTTTACCACACCCAGCTAGTGCTAGTACAATCATAACCAAAAGCGATACTACCGAGTAGTAGTTTTTCATGATGTACTCCTATGAATGTTATATATGCAATAACGATCTTAGTTATATTGATTATTTTTCTAATGCATCCCAAGCTTCGTTAGCACGTTCAACGAAATAAGTTACGGATGTTTTTGGTTTTCACCTAAACCATGGATGTGAGTGTCAACTTCGAAGCCTTCTTTTTCAAGAATGGATTTGTGAGGAATCTGGTTCGTTACCAGCCATGTCGTTGTTTGCATGGTCACTGGCAACCATCATGAGAAAAGGCATCAATGTAACATGTTTAATACCATGTAATTTCAATTGAGGATAACTTGTTCAAGATTTGGTGTACCTTCTACTGTGTAGATGAATACATTTTCATGCCAAAGAGTATGGATACGGTCTTGAATTACAGAATAGTATGCATTGGAAGGATCTGGAGTACCATGAGCCATGATAAGAAGACCGTCTTCTTTGCCTAATTTAGGGAATTGAGATTGAACAGCTTTTAATGTTTCAATAACTTGGTCAGTTTGGTTTTCTTGACCCATCCAGTACATAAGAGATGTACCAGTGTCATTTTTTTGAAATCATTTTTGTATAAATTATATACTGCTGCATCGTAATTATATTCCATACCAGGAATTACATCTAGAGATGCCAATGCAACGCGAGTGTAACCATCTTTTTTAAGTTCAGCTAAAGCTTCTTCAGGTGTAGGGTATGTTATACCTTCTTTTTGTTGGATGCGATCTACGAATAATATGGCTTGTGAAAGCTGTAATTACTTTAGTATTTGGGTGAGCCGCTTTAATAGCATCTACAGTAGCATCGATTGTTTTTACGCGAGTATCTTTATAAGTTGTACCAAAGCTCATAACAACCATAGCATCCTTGTTTGGCAAGTTTTGTAAAGCTTCTGTATTATGTGTACGAACACCAATTGCAGCGGCTTCTTTCAATGCTGGTGTAGGATCTTTTACTTCTTCATTTAATTGATATGCAGCATTAGATACAACTGGTGCACCAAAGGATACTGCAAGACCTAGAATAGCGGATGCTAAAAGCTAATTGTTTTTCATTTCTATACTCCTATCTATAACTATAACTACACTAATATGCAATCATTACATAGTTCTATTATATGAAAACTATGGATTCATCATATATATAACCTTATTTCAATCGTAACAAAGCGGAAAACAGGTGTCAATAAACCCTATACCCCTAGAAGTATAAGGGATCTGAGAGATTATTAATAAGTGTAATGTGATGAATAAAGTATGATAGTACATTTTATAATTATATTCTTGTTGGTTATAAGGATATGAATATGTGAATATATAGTAATTTTATTTAGGATTATTTTGATGGGGCCCCATAATATTACTACAATTAAATTAATCGTTATAAATATTAATTTTTGATATTTTTCTCATTGACTTCTATAGATTAATCTTGTACTATTATTACATAGTAGTTGATAACAGTTTTCAATTGTGAAAGTTGTTTCATGTATGAGTAATATGGAGGTCACATATGAAAGGCATAATTATTGCATCCTTTGGATCAATTTACCAAGATGCTGTGGAGAAATCCATTGGCAGTATAGAGAAAAGTACGTTCCATGTATAGCGATATGGAGGTACCCGTCGTATTTTTATCTGATGCATTAGTAGAGAAGTGGAATGAGAAGTACGAGGATAAGATTTCCTCTTTCACAGAGGCTATGCAAGATTTCGCTCGTATGGGTATCGATGAGGTGTACATTCAACCTATTACATTGGTGGCAGATCAGTGCTACCAACAAATGCGCAAACAAGCATTAAAATTTTTACATAGCAATGAATATGGTTTTAGCCAGGTAAATATTGGTGAAAACCATTGCTTACCTCTTTAGGTGTATTATGCCGATGATTATGAAGCAACATTAGAAAGCATTGTTCGTCATGTTAATACAAAAGCACTTAATAAATCTGTTGTACTCATGGCGAATGGTCAAAATCAATTAGAGTTCAGTACATTGCAATTAAAAGCTATGTATGGAGCAGCGCCAAACGTAGTAGTATTTACTACAAATGGTTTCCCTACCTTCAAACAAGCTCTTACTTTCTTGGATCGTATGGAGCATAAAGATTTGTTAGTTGTACCATTGGCTCTCATAGGTTCTACATTTAATGGATTACCTTGGCGGGTGAACGCTCCGATTCCATTTATGCTTTACTCGCTGAGGAAGGGCTACAATGTAGATATCTGGAATGAAGGGCTTGGGGAAAACCCACATGTACAAGATTTGTTCTTGAAACATTTAGGTCAAGCTATCCGTATGTCTGATCGTAAAGCGGCCCATGCCTAGAGAATCCGTAAAACCTGTCATGACAAATTCTCGCTTAGAAGCGCAAGGTTTGATTTCTTGATATTTGCTATTACATAATTAGACATACACACTCCACTCCTTTTCACATTAATAAAAATCCTCCTTGTTGGACATCCAATGAGGAGGATTTTTTTATTACCATGAAAGATAAGAATAATTTCTATTTTATACGTACCACAGTATGCCCTCATAGAATGGTCTATGGTATGATTAAGATACATTATTAGTTAATATAAGGAGACATTTCATGAAACAAGCTATCTTAGTTGTTGCCTTTTGGATCCACTGTGGACAGTGCTCGTGAACATAATATCGATTCCGTAGTAGAACATATTCGTAAATCGTATCCGGATTATACTGTGGAATTAGCTTTTTCCTCTCGTATCATCGTTAAGCGCTTACGTGAGCGTGGTATTGAGATTCCTACTGAACAAGGGGCGTTAGAAAAACTGATTCGAGAAGGTTATACATGTATATGTGCAGCCACTTCATTTCACCGGTGGTGAAGAGTTCGATAAATTGAAAAATAATATCCTTGCTCATGAAGGTGAAGGTCAACTCGAAGTATTGCGTGTAGGTAGACCTCTCGTATACTATATGGGACAAGAAGAGCATCCAGATGATTACCAAATCTTTGATTGACCGTTTCATTAAATCCTTAATATTTCCAAAGGATGATGGTTTGTTAATGGTTGGTCATGGAGGTCTTGGTTCTGGCAATTCTTCATATGGTAATTTACAGTTTAAGCTAATCCGTAATGGACTTACGAATGTGCGTATTGCTGTGCTGAAAACGCACCTATGTGTCAGATGTAGCAATGCCTTGGGAATGGCTTGATGGTAAACGTCCAAAAACAATTTATGTACATCCTTTATTATTGGTACTCGGGGATCATGCACAAAATGATTTATTTGGTGACGAAGAGGATAGTGTATGTGAATGAACTCGCTGGAGCAGGATATGAGGTTAAACCAATTCATAGCTGCTCTAGGTGAGTACGAAGCGATTCAAGATATTTTCCAGTCAGCATGTACAAGATTGTATCGATGATTTGTATGGCAAACGTAGCTCCCATCGTCCTACAATTCCAAATATTAAATAGTATCTTTGTATATATTGTATAAATTGAGTTATAATAAAAGATATTGCAATTATAAATAGAGTGTGACTATAAGAATAGGAGATACCCATGAAAGGTAAAATTATATAGTATTGGCGTAGGCCCTGGCGATTCTGAATTAATGACTGTGAAAGCTGCTCGCATCGTAGGTGAAGCAGATATTATCATCACACCTAAAACAGAAAAAGAAAAGATGGTTCCGTAGCCCTTGATATCGCATCCCCATATATCCAAGAACATACAGAAATCGTTCCGTAGTATTCCCAATGGTGTTGGATGATTCTACGCAAGAGGAAGGCTGGCAAGAGGCTAAACGCGTTATCTTGTCTTACTTAGATGAAGGTAAAAGTGTTGTATTCTTAACATTAGGTGATCCTATGTTCTACAGCACATATATGTATGTATACCGTTTGATTGAAAATACAGGTCATGAAATTGAAACAATTCCTGGCGTTACTGCATTCTGTGCAATCGGATCTCACCTTGGCTACCCAATCGTAGAGAAGGAAGAGGTATTGGCCATCGTTCCAGCTACAGCGCCTAAAGAAAAAATCGATGCTGTATTGGCTGTTGCAGATGATGCAGTTATCATGAAGGTATATAAAAACTTTGATGAAGTACAAGAAACCTTGATTAAACATAATATGGCAGATGATGCGGTTATGATTAGCCGTGTAGGTTTGCCTGATGAGCAAGTATTCGTAGGTTTAGATAATATACCAAAAGATACTAAACTCAACTACTTATCAACAATTCTTGCAAAACGCAAGGATCGTTAACAAACACGTCGTATTACGAGGTAATATCTATGAACACAGTACAGATTCCACGTGTTGTCATTGCTGGTACCAACTCTGGTGTTGGTAAAACAACTATCGTAGCGGGCTTATTGGCCGCTTATGCAAATGGTGGACGTACGGTGCAATCTTTTAAAAAGTGGGCCGGATTATATTGATCCGGGCTTTCATAAGTGCATCCGGCCGTGACAGCTATAATTTAGATACGTGGCTGTGCCACCTCACAAGATTGACTCCTTTCTTTGCTACAATGGCGCACGATGTAGAGCTTGCCATTATTGAAGGTGTTATGGGCCTTTACGATGGTGGTCGAGAGGCGTTAGTTCTACGGCTCAAATTGCTAAACAGTTAAATGCACCGGTGGTGCTTGTTATTGATTGTAAGGCTATGGGTGAAAGTGCAGCTGCTATTGCTAAAGGTTTCCGTGACTATGACCCAGAGGTAAACTTTTGGTGGTGTCATCTTGAAACCGCTTAGGCTCAGCCAATCATGAGCGTATGGTTCGTGAAGGGATGGATAAAATCGGTGTACCTGTTATTGGTGCCATTTATCGTGATGATCGTATGCATTCTCCAGAACGTCATTTAGGACTTACACCAGTTACTGAAATCGATCCAACAGAGGCGATTAATACGATTCGAGAAGCTGTTGAGAAGATGGTAAATCTCGATGCACTATTGGAAATTGCTACTAATGCACCAACTATCGAACTACCAGATGCTATAGATGTTAAATCCATTGAAAAACGTGTGAAAATCGGTGTAGCTTATGATGAGGCATTCTCTTTTTATTATCCAGCTAGTCTTGCTGCGTTAGAGGAAAAAGGGGCTGAGCTTGTTTACTTTAGTCCGCTTAATGACTCGGTAATTCCTGATGTAGACGGACTTGTATTCGGTGGTGGCTTCCCAGAAATGTTTTTATTCCAGTTATCTAGCAATGAGTCTATGAAGGAATCTATCCGCCAAGCTAATGCACAAGGTATGCCTATTTATGCCGAATGTGGTGGCCTTATGTATCTTTGTGAAAGTATTCATGACTTTGAAGGTTCTGTATATAAAACTGTAGGTATTGTACCTGCCAATTGTGTGATGCAACAAAAGCTTCAAAAGGTGGGCTATGTTACAGCAACTGCAAAGAGAGATACTTTATTAGGCGCTATGAATACAGCTATTCGTGGTCATGAGTTTCATTTCTCTACAATGGAGCCAACTATAGATGACTTTCCATGGGCTTTTCATTTAGAAGGAGGCCGTAAACCTCAATCAGTATGACGGAGGCTATGCAACAAAAAATGTATTAGCTTCTTACTTACATTTGAACTTTGCTGGCTCTGATGAAGGGGCACAACATTTTGTTGATACATGTGCTGCTTATAAAGCCCAAAAGTAGATGTAGATGTATTTAATCGGTTTATATCATTAAGTATTATCGCAGTACATTTATAAGTATTATCATAAATACATTCATAAGTATTGTTGCGATTACATAGCTAAGTACTAGTGAGATGTTATTGATTGGGAATAGTTAGTTCTGAGGGGCAGGTTCGTATAAAAGGAGCTATTATGAAGAACGATGGATTTAATTCTAGTTAATACAGGCAATGGTAAAGGTAAAACAACAGCGACATTAGGCGTTGTTTTACGTGCTGTTGGACAAGGTTTTAAGGTTCTTATATTACAATTTATTAAGAGCGGTAATGGCTATGGTGAATTGGCAGGTCTCGCTAAACTAGGAGATCAAGTTGAAATTCGCTCTATGGGAAAAGGTTTTATTTACTATAAACGTGATGAAGTAGGAGAAGCTGAGCTTGCTCGCCACAAAGAAGCAGCACAAGCCGCTTGGCGTACATTAGTAGAGGAAGTAAACTCCGATAAATGGGATCTAATTGTTATGGATGAAATAAATAATGCCATTAATTATGAGCTTATCGATGTGCATTCTGTAGTGGAAATGCTTAACAATAAGCCAAAAAGACTTCATGTTGTTTTGACAGGCCGTTATGCTAAACCTGAAATCATTGATATGGCGGATACTGTAACAGAAATGAAGGTAGTAAAGCATGCTTATGAAAAGGGCATAAAAGCTGCTAAAGGAATAGAATTTTGATTTAATTCAAAAAAATCGAAAAAAATCGAAAAAGAACTTGCTAAAACTATATCGAAAATGTATAATATAGTCATAAGCACAGAGGTGCTCAATATTCTTGACATTAAGTATGTATATAAGACTAACCAGGAGGTTAACTATGGCTGTACATGATTACATTAAATCTGGCGATTTCGCTACTGAAAAACACGTTCCTGTTATCGAAACAGTTGACACTGTAAAAGCAGGTGAAACATTCCACGTTACTTTATCCGTAGGTAAAGACATTGCACATCCAAACACTGTAGAACATCACATTGATTGGATTAAATTGTACTTCGTAGCTGAAGGCACTCAGTACCATTCGAAGTTGGCGCTATCGAGTTCAACGTTCATGGTGACGGTGCAACTGCAAACGAAGGTCCTGTAGCAGCAGTTTCTGAAGGTACTGTAGCAGTAGCTTTGAAAAAATCTGGTAAATTGATCGCTGTTTCCTACTGCAATATCCACGGTTTGTGGGAATCCGAAAAAGATATCGTAGTTGCTAATTAACTATTACAACTAATAAAAGACCAGTCCTAGGGCTGGTCTCATATATATCTATGTGTTCACATAGTTTAATAATGAGGCAAAAGTTAAACTTTTTAATAGTAGATATTTAATGGCATTATGGCTAATACATGTTAGGATTGTTTAATGCATATTCATAATATTATAGACATATTATTTGATTTTTAATGTCCGCATAAAAAGGAGTTTTTGTATCACTCAGTGGATTAATTGCTGTACATCCCTTTACAGTGCTATTTGTTTGTGGTAAAAGTATATGCATATTGATATTTAGTAAACATAGTTAAATGAGGGATTATTGTGGCCTTAATCGTTAAAAAATTTGGTGGTAGTTCCGTAGCTACACCAGAAAAAATATTTAATATTGTTGATCGCGTTCTTCGTGAGAAGCAAGCTGACGATAAAATCGTTCTTGTTGTATCTGCTATGGGTGATACAACTGATGACTTGGTGACCTTAGCTAAACAAGTTACATCCAAGCCGTATGGTCGCGAAATGGACCGCTTGTTGTCTACCGGTGAACAAGTAACAATTGCATTGATGGCAATGGCTTTTAACGAACGTGGTCAGGAATCTGTATCCTTAACAGGTGATCAAGCAGGTATTACAAGTAGTGATACGTTTAATAAAGGTCGCATTTTGGGCGTTGATCCTAATCGTGTGTTTGAAGCTTTGGATGAAGGTAAAATTGTAGTAGTTGCTGGTTTCCAAGGTATAACTGAATATGGTGATATGGTGACATTAGGCCGTGGTGGCTCTGATACAACAGCTGTTGCATTGGCAGGTGCTATGAAAGCGGATGTATGTGAGATTTTTACGGATGTAGACGGCGTATATTCTACAGATCCTCGCGTGGCGAAGGAAGCTTTCAAATTAGAAGAAGTAACGTATGGCGAAATGCTTGAAATGGCACGCCTTGGTGCAGGTGTAATGCAACCGCGTGCCGTAGAAATGGGTTTCCGTTATGGTGTACCTATTCATGTACGTTCTACATTTAGTGATAAACCAGGTACTATTATTCGGGAGGATTATACTGTGGAAGCAAATAAACACGTAATTACTGGCGTAGCTGATGATACAAATACAGCAAAAGTAGCCCTTGTAGGCGTTGAAAATAAACCAGGCGTTGCAGCGACTGTATTCAAGCATTAGCTGCTAGAAACGTTGACGTAGATATGATTGTTCAATCTATCCGTTCCGTAGGAGAACCAAAAACTGATCTTATCTTTACAGTAGCTATGGATGATGTGGTATTAGCTCGAGAAGTATTAGAAGAATTACAAAAAGCAGTAGATATTGAAGCTGTTAATATTGATGAAAAAATGGCTAAAGTTTCCATTATTGGTGCAGGTATGTTAGGACAGCCTGGTGTAGCTGCGCAAATGTTTGATATTTTGAGCCAAGAAGGTATCAATATTGAAATCATTTCTACTTCTGAAATTAGTATTTCTTGTCTTGTTGCTGAAGATCGCGTAAAAGATGCTGTTCGTGTAATTCATAATGGCTTATTGTTGAATCAACGAGGTTAATCATTGCATGGATAGTCTACGTAGTTTTATGGATGAAATGCTCAATGACCAAGGTCGTAAGGAAGGTTTCATTAGCGATCTACTAGGAAATCTAAAAAATCAGCCTATTCCAACATTGGAACAAGCTCAAACTGGTTACACAACAATGAGTAATTTACATGGTATCTTCTATGATTACGATAAGTCTGAGGTTACTATTACTTACAAGGTTGTACCAGATATGTATCAACCATATACATTGAGTTTTATACAATTCGAAGCCGTGTTAGAAGGCTTATTAACCTTGCGTCGCAATCAAAAGTGGCAGATGCAACATAATAAATAATATGAACCCCATGAGAATACTTGCCTATGGGGTTTTATAATTCGATAATTATTCTTAACATCTATATATAGAGTCATCGATATGATATAATAAATTATTCAGAGAAATCATTATATTAGTATAGAAAGAAGGGACAGCATGGAAATAAATAAGGTTTATTCTGGCTTTCGCCTTGACCGCATTGAGCGCATTGATGAGATCAATGGTACCGCTTATGAAATGAAACATGAAAAGTCTGGTGCTCGTTTAATTTATATTGATTCACCAGATTCTAATAAAGTATTCAATATCGCTTTTAGAACAACACCACATAATAGTACTGGTGTTGCACATATTATGGAACATTCCGTTTTATGTGGTTCTCGTAAGTTTCCTTTAAAAGAGCCATTTGTTGAGCTTGTTAAAGGATCTTTAAACACGTTCTTAAACGCTATGACTTACCCTGATAAAACAATGTATCCTGTAGCCAGCAAGAATGATAAAGATTTCCACAACTTGATGGACGTATATCTTGATGCTGTATTGTATCCACGCGTTCGTGAAGATGCGGAAATCGTAATGCAAGAAGGTTGGCATTATGAATTAGATAGTGCGGACGATGAACTTACCTATAAAGGTGTTGTATTTAATGAGATGAAGGGGGTTTATTCCTCTCCGGATTCCATTCTAGAACGCCAAATGATGCGTGAACTTTTCCCAGATACCACTTATGGTGTTGATTCTGGTGGAGATCCTGACCATATTACAGACTTAACTTATGAAGAGTTCCAAGAGTTCTATCGAGTTCATTATCATCCGTCCAATAGTTATATCTTCCTTTATGGTGATATGAATATTGAAGAGCAATTGGCATTCTTGAATGATGAGTACTTAAGTCATTTTGATGCTATTGAGGTTAATACAGAGGTTGGTATACAAACGCCATTTACGGAAGGTAAAGTGGTAAGTTATCCATATAGCGTAGGTTCTGAAGAGCCAACAGACAACCGAACTTTACATTCCTTTGCCTATGTTTTACCTGATGTAACACCTGAGCATAGCTTGGCTTTTGAGGTATTAACACATGCATTGTTGACATCTCCTGCGGCTCCTCTTAAACAGGCTTTGGTGAAAGCAGGTATTGGCTCTGATGTGAGTGGCTATTATCTTGATAGTATTCGTCAACCTTTGTGGACCGTGCAAGCAACTGGTTCTAATCTCGATAAACAAGCTGACTTGCAGCGTATTGTGGAATCTACATTGCAAGAACTTTGTGATAACGGTTTAGATAAAGAATTATTAGAAGCTTCCTTGAATAGCATTGAGTTTGCTCTTCGTGAAGCGACTTTGGTGGTCGCCCAATTGGTCTTGCTTATGTTATCCGTATGATGGATAATTGGCTATATGACAATGACCCACTTGAGTTATTACACTACGAAGAAGCATTAGTGAATATTCGCAAGGGCTTATCCGGTACGTACTTTGAAGATTTAATTCGTCAATCTATCTTAAATAACAATCATAAAGTGCTTGTTTCTATTTATCCTGAACGTGGTCTTCAAGAGCGCAAGGATGCAGAGGTTAAAGAATATTTAGCTTCTGTAAAAGCTAAGATGACTCCAGAAGAAATCGAAGCGATTGTAGAGCAAACAAAACGACTTAAACTTCGTCAAGAGGCTCCAGATAGCGACGAAGCGTTAGCGTCGATTCCATTGCTTGAATTATCAGATTTAAATCCTAATATTGAAGAGGTAGAGCGTCGTGAAAGCAAAATTGGTAATACTACCGTACATTTTGTACCTACTTTCACAAAAGGCATCAACTATGTAGGTCTTTACTTTAATTTAAGTTGTCTTACAGAAGATGAGTTGTTCTATGCCGATATTTTAAGTGATATTATCGGTCGTATCGACACATCTGAACGTGGCTACGAAGCATTGGCGAAAGATATCAATATGAATCTTGGTGGTTTAAGCTCAGATATTACGGCTATTAGCAAAGATGGTAAGCGTGATGAATTTACGCCTCTCATGATTGTTCGAGCTAAAGCCTTTGCATTCTAAATTACCTGACTTATGCCGTTTGATTAACGAAGTAGTACAAAAAGCAGATTATAGTGACGATAGACGCTTGACTGAACTTGTTCAAGAAAGCAAAGCTATTTGGGATAATGAAGCATTTCGTCGTGGTAATTCCATTGTAAGTCAACGTGTTATGGCACAAGTATCTGCAGTTGGTAAATTTAGAGATAATGGTAACTTTGGTTATTATCAAAAGATTAGCGAGTTGGCTTCTAATCCTGCGGCATTACCATTATTGCCAGAAAAATTAGCTGATGTAGCTCGTAAGATTTTTCCGTGCTAATAATGTGGATATCATGTTCGTTGGTGAAGAAGGCGAATTAGAAGCCTTTGAAAATCTCATGAAACTATTGATTGAAACTTGGGATACTACTGAGTTAAGTAATGATACATTAAAGATTACACGTTTGTCTGGTAATGATGGTATCGTTACAGCTGGTAAGGTTCAATACGTAGCTCAAGGTGGTAACTTTGATAGACCATGGGTATAAACACGTAGGTCCAATGAGTGTATTGGAAACGATTTTACGTTATGAATATCTTTGGATTCGCATTCGTGTACAAGGTGGTGCTTACGGTGCCTTTGCAAACTTCTATGACGATGGTAATATGATTTTCTGTAGCTATCGCGATCCAAACTTGGTAGAAACATTAAATGTATATAAAGAGTTACCTCAATACCTTCGTGAGTTCACATTGACTGATCGTGAGATGCGTAAATATATTATCGGTACTATGAGCTCCTTGGATTTCTATGACTCCTGCGTTGCGTGGCCCACGTGCGATGGGGATGTATTTTAGCGGTGCTAAACTAGAGGATAAGGTAGAGTTTCGTAAACAAGTTATCGCTTGTAAGCCAGAGGATATCGTTGCTTTAGCAGATGTGGTTGAACCAGTATTGAAGGACAATCATATTTGTACAATGGGGAACGAACAAAAAATTAAAGACGCTGGTAAGGTATTCGATAACATTATTTCTCTAGGATAATCGTTTTATATTATTTATAGTGGCATATTCTGTGTAAGTTTACGGGATATGCCACTTGTTTTGTACTGTAGGAGAGCATCATGAAAGGTCGATTTGCTCCAAGCCCCACAGGATATATCCATCTCGGAAATGTATGGATAGCCCTCTTATCTTATGTTTCTACGAAGCAACAAAAAGGGCAGTATGTTGTGCGAATGGAGGATATAGACATCCAACGCTCTAAACGTGAGTTAGGGGAAGCTCTATTAGATGATTTAGAGTGGCTAGGCTTTGAATGGGATGAAGGGCCTCGTGTTGGTGGTCCAGAATCAACATATTGGCAAAGTGAACGACAAACATATTATGGAGACGTATTAGAACATCTTGCATCAGAAAAACTAATTTATCCTTGCTTTTGTAATCGCACAAGACTGCATTCTATTGCTTCGGCGCCCCATGTAGGAGAGGTAGTACATCGATATGATGGCCATTGCTCGTCATCTAGAGGATAAATTGATAAAAGAGTTTATGATGTCTAAAGGAGCCATCTTTGCGTTTAGCCGTTAATTCCTGTGATATAGATTTTCGTAGATCGTTGGCAAGGCTTTCAACATATTCATTTGGAAGGTGAATTAGATGATTATGTATTGCGTCGTGGTGACGGTATGTATGCCTATAATTTAGCTGTCGTACTGGATGATATTGCTATGGGGATAACGGAGGTCATTCGTGGAGACGATTTACTAGAGACTACAGGGGCAGACAAATATATTTATATCAAACATTACAAACGAGTTTCGACTCTAAAAATATACAAGTACCTTCTTATGGGCATGCTCCATTATTAATTGATTCTGAAGGGCATAGATTATCTAAACGACAAAAAGAGTATTACTATTCGTGAATTACGTGAAAATCAATGGTCTCCTAATAGAATTTTAGGTGAACTAGCTATTGCTGGAGCTTAGTTGAAGCTCATACATTTAGTCGTGAGAAATTAGTTTATCTGAATTAATTGAGATTGATTTAAATTTACCTAGTCTTAGTCAGAAAACGATTGAGATACAAATTAAAGAATAGAGTAATAAAAATAGTATTGCTTTATGTTATAGGGATGATTTGCTAAAAGAGAATAATTCTTTAACTATATAATTCGATATAATATATTGACAATATTCGATATTTATTTATAATAGTATATAAGAGGTGGTCGAAATGACAATTCAACAAGCTTTAAATCAAAAAGTATGGGCCGTTATTGGAGCTACCCATAAAACCGAAAAGTTCGGTTATAAGATTTATAAATGTCTTAAAGATCACGGATATGAAGTATATCCAGTCAATCCCTAATATTGCAGAAATAGATGGAGACACTTGTTACTCTAGTCTTTCTGCACTTCCCTGTGTGCCTGCTGTGGTAGATTTTGTTGTACCAGAAGCAGTAGGGTTAGCTGCACTTGATGAATGCAAAGAACTTGGCATTCCTGTTGTGTGGTTGCAACCAGGGGCGGATAAACCATCTGTTGTTGAAAAAGCACATGCTTTAGATCTGCATGTCATTCAAGATTGTGTATTAGTTCAATTACCGTAGGAGGGTACAATGAGCGAATTAAAAGATTTAAAAACTGCTGAATATCAAGATTTAGTAAACCAAGGTGGTGTTACTGTTGTTGACTTCTGGGCTCCATGGTGCGGTTAGTGCGTACGTATGATGCCAATCATTGAAGAAATTGCAGGTGAGCTTGAAGGTAAAGCTAACTTTGTAAAAGTAAACGCTGATGAAGAACCAGAATTAGCACGTAACTTTACAAGTTGAAGTATTGCCTACATTCGTTATCTTAAAAGATGGTGAAGTAGTAGACCGTAAAATTGGTTTCTTGCCTAAAGGCGATCTTCAAGCGGCTATCGAATCTAAATTCTAATACTATAATCAAAACTATATAAATAGAGGAAAACCTCATCAATGTATTGTTGTACATTGATGAGGTTTTTAATGCTTTTTAATATAGACCTAAATATATTTTAACGTTTATGCGTTACTAAACATAATACATTGAGTTGCTAAACATAATACATCTAAAAAGTGGGGTTTATGTCCATTTTAAGGAGTGATATTACACAATTGTGGTGGAGAGTGGTTTAAATTGTTTATTTTTGAATATTTAATCGAACATATGTATTGAAGAAAAGAGGAGAAAAATAGAGATTAAACAAGAAAAAAATATAAAAAGTGGGATAAAAAATGGATTTTTGTTGTGAAGGTGGGGAATTGTGGTAGAATTTACCATATAGTGGTGGATAAGAAATAGAGAAAGGCGGTGATACGTATGTTCATGGGTGAATATAATCACACCATTGATACAAAAGGGCGGATGATTATACCTGCGAAAATACGTGAACAACTAGGCGATTTGTGCATCGTTACAAAAGGCTTAGATAACTGCTTAGCTATTTACACCGAAGAGGCGTGGAAGAAAATTTCTACTGCTTTACAATCACAATCTTCCACTAAAGCTAGCGTGCGTGCCTTAAAACGTTTTGTTTTTGGTAGTGCTGCTGAGCTTGAATATGATAAACAAGGTCGTGTCCTCATTCCTGTACCACTACGTGAATATGCAAGCCTCGATAAACAGGCTGTTATTGTAGGTGCTGGGGACCACGTTGAAATTTGGAGCCGTGAAAAATACGATTTCTATGATGAGCAAGTGGCTGAAAGTATGGAAGAATTAGTTGAAGGGCTTGAAGGGATTATGTTATAGGAGGCTATGATGGAATTTAATCATACTAGCGTACTCTTACGTGAAACGGTGGACTCTGTCGTAACTAATCCAAAAGGCATTTATGTGGACTGTACCCTCGGTGGGGCAGGACATGCTCACGCAGTGGGTGAGATGCTAGATCCAGAAGGCATGATTATAGGTTTAGATCAAGATGAAGATGCTTTGAGTGTAGCTCGACAGCGTTTATCTGATTTGAAATGTCAGGTGTTAACGATACCTACAAACTTTTCTAACTTAAAAGAAGCCCTCCAAAATGCAGGCATTTATGAAGTCGATGGCTTTATATTTGATCTTGGTGTATCCAGCTATCAACTAGATACTCCTGAACGAGGTTTTTCATATATGAATGATGGACCTCTTGATATGCGAATGGATAAAGATGCACCTCTCACGGCAGAGGAAATTGTCAATGAATATGACAGTGAACAATTACTGCAAATTATCCGCGATTATGGGGAAGAACGATGGGCTAAACGAATTGTCGAGTTTATTGTTGAAGCACGTCAAGAAAAAAGAATTACTACTACTGGTGAGTTAGTTAGAATTATCAAGAATGCAATACCTGCAAAGGCGCGACAAGATGGACCTCATCCGGCAAAACGGACGTTTCAGGCCATACGTATTGAAGTAAATAGAGAATTAGCAATTTTGCATGATAGTTTTGTAGATGCTGTATCGATGTTAAAACCAAAGGGAAAGATTGGAGTTATTACATTCCACTCCTTGGAAGATCGAATTACAAAGCAAACTTTTAAAGAGTTAAGTACTGCATGTATATGTCCTCCACAATTGCCTGTGTGTGTTTGTAATCACAAGGCAGTTGTAAAGGCAAAGAATAAGGCTATAGAGCCAAGTATGGGGAGATTGAAGTTAATCCGAGAGCTAGAAGCGCTAAATTGCGCGTAGCAGTAAAGTTGTAGATTTGGAAGGGGTTAAGTGTTATGTTAGCGAGAAAGGCTGTTGTGGGCCAAGTAAAAGGTGATATGTTGGTCATTGCACAAGGGAGAAGACGTAGTGCAAACGTAGCTTTAGATTTAAGCCCTATGATGTGGCAAGTTGTATATGGTATTGCTGCATTAGTTGCATGTTTGCTTATCATGATGGTTATGAATGCATACAGTACAAAGTTGGGCTATGAGGTAGTTAAAACACAGCAAGCTGTAGTACAATTAACAAAAGATAACGATGCATTGGACGTTGAAGTGGCTTCCTTGAAGTCTCCTGTACGTATCCAACAAATCGCAGAAGAACAACTAGGAATGGTTTTGCCTGATTCTTTTGTTTATAGCACAAAAAGCGCTGTTACTGAACGTAATGTACAAGAGAAACAGCAAATTATAGACTAGCAGGCGAAGCAGCTCGTATTGGGCTGCTTTCCTTTGCGTGTAAAGGAGATTGTATATGAAACACTTACAAGATATAGTAAAAACCTTACATGCACCGCATGTAGAAGGTAATACAGCTGTTGAAATTTTAGATGTTACCGCTGATTCTCGTGCTGTAAAAGCAGGTAGTTTATTTATTGCTTTAGATGGTGCTACTGTCGATGGACATGACTATGTTAATAAAGCTGTTGAGGCTGGGTGCAGTAGCCGTATTAGTATCTAAACCTGTTGAGGTAAGTAGTGATGTTTGTGTTATCACTGTTGAAGACATACGTACAGCTATGATGTCCTGTGTGCCCATACTTTTCTTTGATTATCCAGCCAATTCCATGCGCATGATTGGTGTTACTGGTACTAATGGTAAAAACGACTACAACTCATATGATTCGCCATATTTTGAAAGCTCAAGGTCATAAGGTCGGTGTGATTGGTACGGTTCATATCATGATTGGCGATACATCATATCCGATTCATAATACGACCCCTGACGTAGTAGATTTACAACATATTTTGCATCAAATGGTAGAAGAGGGTGTTACACATTGTGTAATGGAAGTATCTTCTCATGCGTTGGCTTTAGGACGCGTATCTGGTGTTGAGTATGATACGGCAGTATTTACAAATCTTACACAAGATCATTTAGACTTTCACAAAACATTTGAAAATTACTTGGCAGCTAAATGTAAACTATTTGAACAGGTTAGCAAACCAAACCAAGTAAAATCTGGTAAGGGTGCTGTCATCAATATTGATGATGCCTATGGACATCGGGTTGTTGAAAAAACTACAGCCCCTATCATTACCTATAGTATTGATGGTAGCGGCACATTGAATGCTCATGACGTTGATATGACGCCAAAGTCTAGCCGTTACACGGTATCTTATGATGGTCATGACTATACAGTTGCAATGAATACGACTGGCTTGTTTAATGTGTATAATACATTAGCAGCTATTGGTGCCTGCCTATTAGAAGGTATTTCCATGGAAGACATCGATAAAGCGTTGAAAACATTTAGTGCTGTACCTGGTCGTTTTGAATTGATTGAAGAAGGTCAACCATTTGCTGTTGTTGTAGACTATGCACATACACCAGATGGGTTAGAAAATATTTTACAAACAGCAAAGGCTATTCAAGAAAATCGTATTATTGTAGTCTTTGGTTGTGGCGGTGACCGAGATGCAACCAAACGTCCTATTATGGGACGCATTGCGGCACAATACGGTGATGTTGTGTATGTTACATCTGATAATCCGCGTACAGAGGATCCTGTACAAATTGTTAAAGATGTGGAAGTCGGCGTTAAAGACGGCCTTCGAGAAGGAACTCACTATGAAGTTATCGTTGATCGTCGGGAAGCGATTCAACATGCAATACAACATGCAAAACCTGGGGATATTGTACTCATTGCAGGTAAGGGGCATGAGGATTACCAAATCTTAAAGGATAAAACGATTCATTTTGATGATCGTGAAGAGGCGCGAGCAGCCCTCAAGGAGATCTAATATGGCAGAATTTACATTGTCTCAAGTACTGGAGGCCACAAAGGGGACGAGTGCACATACCGACAATATTAAGTTTTTAGATGTGTCTACTGATACAAGAACTATTGAATCAGGCTTTTTATTTGTAGCCTTAAAAGGTGATACCTTTGATGGTCATGATTTTATCAATGCGGCTATCGAAAAAGGTGCTACAGGGGCTATCGTTGAAAAAGGACGTTCTGTAGAAGGTATTGCTTGCATCGAGGTAGACAATACTTTGGTAGCATATCAAAACTTAGCACGATATCATCGTCGCCGCTTTGATATTCCTGTAGTTGCTATTACTGGTTCCTCTGGTAAAGACTACGACAAAAGGAAATGGTGGCAGCCGTACTTGGCACAGAATTTAATGTATTAAAAACTGAGAAAAATTTTAATAATGAAATTGGCTTACCAAAAAAACACTTGTTGCGCTTAACTGCTGAGCATGAAGCCTGTGTTGTTGAAATGGGGTATGCGTGGGCTCGGACAAATTGAAGAACTGGCCTTGATTGCAGAACCAACGATGGGGATTATTACCAATGTTGGTACTAGTCATATCGAGCTTTTTAGGTTCTCGGAAGCCATTGCCGAAGCGAAAGGTGAATTGATTCGTTGCTTGCCTGAAAAACAGCGTGGCTATCCTCAATGAAGATGATCCATATGTAAAAGCTATGGATCGTTTAGCTAAGGGTAAAACAATTACCTATGGTATTGAACGGAATGCTACTTGTATTGGTAGCCATTTGCGCTATAAAAAAGACGGTATTAAGTTCACTTGTAAGTGTTATGATGAAGTTTTTGATATCTTCTTGCCTATGATTGGTGAACACAATGTATATGATGCATTGGCGGCTATTGTTGCAGGTCGAGTGCTAGGCATTAAATCTAACACAATTCGCAAAGGTTTGAGTGAGTTTAGTGGAACTCCAATGCGTCAAGAAATCGTTCCATTTGAAGATATTGTTATCTTAAATGATGCTTATAATGCAAACCCTTCATCCATGGCAGAAGCTATTAAAGCACTTGGTCAATTAGAAGGTAAGCGTAAAATTGCGATGCTAGGCGATATGCTTGAGCTCGGCGACTTCTCTGAAGAAGCACATCGTGAAATCGGCCATTTGCTTGCTGAAGAGGGTTATAGTGTTGTATTCACCTTTGGTGATGCTGCTGCCTTCATTGCAAAGGAAGCAAAAAAAGCAGGGTTTAACTACATTCCGTTGTAACAGCCATTTAGAAATGGCCAACGCATATAGTGATATTCGTGAAAAAGGGGATGTTATCCTTGTGAAAGGTTCCCGTGGTTTACGAATGGAGCGCGTTGTTGAAGAATTAAAGGATCGAGAATAATAGGTAACGGCTAGTTATATCTAGCCGTCCTATTTATTAATAAGTAGAGGATTCATATGATAAATCACATTCTATTAGCCTTCGTAGCGACTTTCATCATTACGGTAGTGCTAGGTAAAATTGCTATTCCTATGTTGCGTTCTTTGCACGCACAACAAAGTATTCGTGAAGAAGGCCCTGAAAGTCATCAAGCAAAAGCCGGTACGCCAACAATGGGTGGTGCTTTCATGATGGTGGCCCTTGTTATTGGCGTGGCATTGTTTGCACCATGGAATGTGGGCACAGGAATGTTATTATTCTTAACACTGGGTCATTGTTTATTAGGTTTTTTTGATGATTTTGTAAAAGCTGTAAAAAAACGCAATCTTGGTTTAACAGCGAAGCAAAAATTACTTGGACAATTTATATTGGCTGCCGTATTCTGTTATTGCATTACTGAGATTATGGTTGTTCCTACCACATTATGGATTCCTGTTGTAGATATACAATTACAATTGGGATGGGGTTATTATGTATTGGCATTTTTGATTATTGTAGGAGCTACAAATGCAGTAAATTTAACCGATGGTCTTGATGGTCTTGCTGGTGGTACATCAGCAGTGGCGGCGATAGCATTCTCTGTTATTGGCCTGATGGCTGCATCGATGACAAATTCTATCGGTGCTGAAAGTGTTGCGTACTTCGGCGCTATTATAGCAGCTGTATGTCTTGGCTTTTTGGTATATAATGTGAACCCTGCAAAAGTATTCATGGGGATACAGGCTCTTTGGCATTAGGTGGTGCCTTTTGCAGCAATGGCTATTTTAACTAAAACAGAATTGCTACTTGTGGTGATTGGTGGCATTTTTGTTATGGAAGCATTATCTGTTATTATTCAAGTTATTTCTTTCAAAACACGTGGTGTGCGTGTATTTAAGATGAGTCCTATTCATCACCATTTTGAACTTTCCGGATGGGCAGAACAAACAGTTGTTAATCGCTTCTGGTTTGGTGGAGCTGTTTTAGCCGTTATTGGTGTACTTTTAGCGACTATAACTTTTATAAGATAATACTTAACGGAAGTTGTAAATAATGGTATGCTTATTAGATAGGATACATTAATTTTGTAGATAATTTAGGTGATATAGATGGAATATGGAGATAAACATATACTTGTTCTTGGGCGCTGGAGCCAGCGGTATAGGTGCATCTTGGGTATTAGCCCAAGTGGGTGCGCATGTTGTGTTAAATGATTATAAGCCTATGACACTGCCTACGGCTGAGGAGAAACGACTCGTTGCGGCAGGGGTAAATATTATTACAGGACGTCAAGATGAATCCTTGCTAGATGGCGTGGATCGTATCGTTATTTCTCCAGGTATTTCTTTAGATATTCCGATTGTAAAAGCAGCACAGGCCCGTGGTATTGACGTGGTCAGCGAAGTAGAATTAGCTTATGAAGTATCTAAATCACCTATCGTAGCTGTTACTGGTACAAATGGTAAGACTACGACAACAACCTTATTAACTAAAGTACTAGAAGGCTCTGGAAAACCAGTTCACGTCGGTGGAAATATTGGTGATTCCCTTAGTGAAGTGGCGTATTCTATGCCTGCAGACGGTTTTTTGGTAGCTGAATTATCTAGTTATCAATTAGAGACAATCAAGCATTTTAGGCCTATTGGGGCTATTATGCTCAATATTACTCCAGATCACTTAGCTCGTCATAAGACGATGGAAAAACTATATTGCTGCGAAGGAACGCATCTTTGAAAATCAATTAAGTACAGATTATTTAGTGTTGAATATAGATGATCCCGTTGTAGCTGATATGGAACATCGTGCGCCTAGTCATATTCTAAAAATTAGTCAAAAAAAAGCCGTAGAGAATGGCGCTTATTATGCTGATGGGCAATGTTATATTGCTAAAGATGGGGTAGCAAAATTTGTTATTGCAGATGAAGATATTCATATTCCAGGCAGTCATAATATTGAAAACATATTGACCGTTATTGCTTTATCTCATGCATTGGGCGTACCTGTAGAAACAATTCATCGTATTATTAGTGAGTTCCATGGCGTTGAACATCGTTTAGAACGCGTTAAGACGATTGATGGTATTACATTTTATAATGATTCTAAAGCGACTAATGTAGATTCTGTAGTTAAAGCATTAGAATCCTTTGATCAACAAGTTATTCTATTAGCTGGTGGTCATGATAAAATGACGCCTTTAGAAGACTTTCATGGAGCTAGTTAAAGGAGAAGACTAAAAGCTGTTATTTTTCATGGGGGAAGCAGCAGATCGTTTTGAGACGGCTGCAAAAGAGGCTGGTGTGAAGCCGATTTATCGTGCTTTATCCATGAAAGAAGCCGTAGAACAAGGCTATAAATTGGCAGAGACTGGCGATATTGTGCTATTATCTCCAGCTTGCTCAAGCTTTGATTGGTACAGCTGTTTTGAAGAGCGTGGAGATGACTTTAAACGTTGTGTTCATATGTTGCAAGAGGGAGGACACCATTAATGAAACGTGTTATTATTTCAGGTGGTGGCACTGGTGGACATATATATCCAGCAATAACTATATATAAGGAAATTATGAAACAGAATCCTGATGCAAAGGTGTTATATGTTGGTACCAAGCAAGGTCTCGAGGCTACATTAGTTCCTAAAGAGGGGATAGAGTTTACTACGATTCCTGTGCAAGGCTTGCAGCGTCAATTATCGTTAGGTACATTAGTTACATTAGGTAAAACTGCTTTAGGCATTGTAAAAGCTAATGCTATAGTTTGTAAGTTTAAACCTGATGTGGTTATTGGTACTGGTGGTTATGTATGTGGTCCTGTTCTCTTGGCTGCAGCATTACATAATATTCCTACTATAATTCAAGAACAGAATGTCATAGCAGGCATTACTAATAAAATTCTGAGTCGTTTTGTTGATGTGGTAGCCCTAGGCTATAAGGATGCAGAAGCATCGTTTTCTAAAGCAAAAGCGCGTAGTCTATACTGGGAATCCTGTTCGTCCAGATGTGCTAGTTGATTCGAGAACAGTGGGACGTAACTATTTCAACTTAAGTGATGATACTTTTACAGTACTCATAGCTGGAGGTTCTCGAGGGGCGAGAACTATTAACAATGCTATGATAGATGTACATAAACACTTTCAAGGTGTGAAAGGTATTAAATTAATCCATATTACGGGAAACGGAGAATATGAATCTGTTTTATCCCAATTGGGCATTACCGATGGGGATGGTTTAGGTAGTTCATCTTTGATTTTGCCGTATTTACATGATATGCCAAAAGCACTAGCAGCAGCCGATTTAGCAGTATTTAGATCTGGTGCTATAGGTCTTGCAGAATTAGCAGTTCGCGGTATTCCATCCGTATTGATACCGTATCCATACGCAGCGGAAGATCATCAAACCTATAATGCACGTATCTTTGTACAAGAAGGGGCGGCGCATATGATTGTAGATAAAATGTTGAGTGCTCACGATTTAATAGGGGAAATCGAGATGTTTATGGCCAACCGTGATTTGTTGGCACAAATGGGAGACCGAGCATTGCAATTGGGGAAACCGAATGCGGCTCATGATATTGCAAAATTAGCTTTATCTATTGCAAAGTAACAAGGAGAGGTTTTATGTTAGACGGTATTCACAAAATTCACCTTATCGGTATTGGTGGATCTGGTATGCGTGCGATAGCGAATATTTTGATTCAAAAAGGTTATGATGTATCTGGTTCAGATATTGCTGAATCTGCAGTGATTTCTAGTTTAGAGATATGGGTGCCACGGTGCATATCGGTCATAATAAAGAATATGTAAATGGTGTTGATGCCATAGTTCGTTCTACAGCGATTCGTGAAGACAATCCTGAAATTGTTGCCGCTAAAGAGCAAGGGATTACCATTTTACATCGTTCTGATATTGTAAAGGCTGTATTAGATGTAACAGATGGTATCGCAGTAGCTGGTGCGCATGGTAAAACATCTACAACTTCAATGATTGGACAAATTTTAGTGGAGGCTAATGCGGACCCTACGGTAATTATCGGTGGCGAAGTAGATTATCTCAAAGGTAGCAGTTGTCTTGGGAAAGGCCATTTTTCCGTTGTGGAAGCGGATGAGAGCGATGGTTCATTTTTAAAATTGCATCCACATACTATCGTTATAACTAATATTGAAGATGATCATATGGATCATTATAAGACTATGGATAACTTTGTTAAACGCTTTCTGTGAGTTCGTCGAAACGTTACCAGAAGCAGGGCAAAGGCTATCGTATGTGGTGATAATGAAAATATTCGTTATGTTATGAGCCGCGTAAAACGTACTTTTTATTACGTATGGGTTTAGAGGATAATAATGATTATGTAGCAAAAAAATATTCATTATGTGGACTCTTCCTTGGTATATGATGTATATCATAAAGGTATTAATATAAGCCGTATCAGCTTGCGCGTGCCTGGAGAACATAATGTATTAAACTCATTGGCAGCCTTTATTGTGGCTCATGAATGTTGCGGTGTAGAAAATCGCTTTATTACAAAAGCGTTAGGTAAATTTATCGGTGCAAAACGACGTTTTGAAACAAAAGGTCATGTTGCTGGCGTCTGGGTTGTCGATGATTATGCGCATCATCCAACAGAAATTAAAGCGACCTTAAGAGCAGCAAAAGAACTTGAAAAACATCGCGTTATTTGTGTGTTTCAACCGCATCGGTATACACGTACAAGCTTTGTTGAAAGATGAATTTGCCACTGCTTTTACAAGTGCTGATGAAATATATATGACAGATATTTACAGTTCTGGTGAAGATCCGATTGCAGGTATCGATGGACGTACTATTCCTGACGCTGTTGAAGCTGCTACACATAAGGTTGTACATTATGTACCATCTGTTGATGATATACCGGCTGTATTGGCAAAAATTGTGCGACCTAATGATCTGGTTATCACAATGGGTGCTGGTTCTATTAATCAATATGGACCCAAAAATTATTAGCTATATTGGAGGAAGGCTTACAATGAAAGATAGAAAAATAATCGTATTGATGGGTGGCCCTTCCAAAGAGGCTGAAGTATCTCGCCGTACTGGCGCTGCTATTGCGGAAGCACTCGAAAGCAAAGGGTATAATGCCCAAACATTAGAACTTAATCCTCGTACTGTTTTAAAAGATATTGAATCCTTAGGTGGAGAGATTGTATTTAATGCAATTCACGGTCGTTATGGTGAAGATGGTGCATTACAAGGCTTACTTGAAATGGCAGAAATTCCATATACTGGATCGGGCATCATGGCTCATGCGGTAGGAATGAATAAAAAAGTAAGCAAAGATGTTTTCAAAGGGGCTAATATTCCAACAGCTACTTCTGAATCCTTTAATGGTAATTTAGAATCTGCAGAAGCTATTATAGGACATATTCGTAAACAGTTTACGATTCCTGTAGTGGTGAAATCTGCTACTCAAGGCTCTAGTATTGGCGTTACCATCGTTCGTGATGAGGCACAATTGGAGGCTGCTGTTACAGAAGCGCTAAAATATGATCCGATTCTTGTAGTAGAGCAATTTCTTGATGGTCGCGAATTTACAGTATCCGTTCTTGACGGTAAAGCATTGTCAGTAATTGAAATTCGTCCACATTCTGGGGAGTATGACTATACCAGTAAATATACTGTAGGTGCTACAGAATATTTAGTACCTGCGCCTATTAGTGAAGAAATGACTGCTGAGATGCAACGCATAGGGGAACTTGTGTATCGTGAAGTACAAGGCAGTGGGGTTATTCGTGTTGATATTATGACAGACCATGCAGATAATATGTATGTTCTAGAATACAATACTGTGCCAGGTATGACAGCAACGTCTTTAGTACCAAAGGCAGCTAAAGAAATGGGAATTGACTTCCCAACATTATGTGAAAAGATTCTATTAACAGCTAGTATAGGGAAATTTTAAAGGCTGAATAGAATATAAGGAGTTATCTATGGATGATAAGCAATACCATCCATCCAACTCTGGGGAGATGCAGTCTTCTACACCTGTTCAAGATGAACGGGCTGTATTTAGAAAACGAGTGTTAAAAATCGGTGGTGCAGTTACTCTCGTGTTGGTGGGATTGTTTACACTACCTATTCCTTTTGGATCCTTAAAAATTATAGGATCGGATAAGGTAACTGTACAAGATGTAATGGTAGCAGGGGATATTCATGAACCTGTAAATATATTACAAATTAGTACAGAGAAATTAAAAACTAGATTGGCGAAAGACTTACGGGTTGAAGAGGCTCAAATTAGTTATCAATTGCCATTTACAATGGTCGTACGTGTCATAGAACGCAAAGCTGTTGCAGTTGTACCAGCTCAGTTTGGATATTTAACACTTGATAGTAAAGGTCAAGTGATTGCATCAGAGCCTGCTATACAAGATACGTCGGTACCAATGATATCAGGTGTTAAGGCGGGAAATATTTTATTAGGTGATACCGTTGTAGATAAACCGATTTTGGCGGCTCTTGAATACTTGAACTCTCTTGATGAGAGCACCTTCAAGAATATTGCAGAGGTCAATATAGGAGATCCTGATGCAATAATGGCGTATACCGTATCGGGGGTGCAAATTCGATTAGGGGATAGTAAAGACTTACCTAAAAAAGCCGAGTTAACTCAGTCTATGTTACAAGATATTAAGACAACACATAGCAATGTACAATATATAGATGTTAATGTTTCATCGCCATACATAAAAACTGATGTAATACTGGAAGTTAAAAAGCATCAGACAGGAACAAAGACTACAGAAAATTCATCTACTAAGAAGGATGATACAAAACAAGATAAACAAGGTCATGTTGAAGATAAAAGGTAGATGATTGTCGTGAGACACGAACGGTGGGCAATAGCCTTAGTCAGTTGTATATTGGGCTTTCATGGTTGTCACCCAATATAAGATGACTCAAGATAATATAGAAGAAAATATCCGTTTACAACGGGCTGGTGATTTAGCCGTACAATTGCGAGAGGCTCAAAGTGAACGTGATGCATTGTTAAAACAAATAGAAGAGCTTAAACAGTCTGGTGCTACTAGCAATGTTAAAGCAGATGAACAGTTGATGATGAAAGCAGCTTTAACTAATGTTAAAGGTACGGGTGTTAGTGTATTAATTGAGGATAGCTTAAAAGCCAATTCAAAGTGGTGAAAATCCTAATTTATATGTAATTCATGATGAAGATATTTTACGTATTGTTAATGAATTGCGAGCTGGTGGGGCTGAGGCGATAGCTATCAATGATCAACGTCTCATAGGGACTTCTGAAATACGATGCTCTGGTCCGACTATTACTGTGAATGGTAAGGTTTTTGGGGCTCCTTTTACGGTTAAAAGCGATTGGTGATCCAAAAACATTAAATTCTGCGCTCACCATGCGAGGCGGTGTGGTGGATTCCTTGAAACACTGGGGCATAAAGGTAACCATAAAGGAAGAAAATGAAATAGCTATTCCAGCTTTTACAGGAACCTTTAGAGAAGAGCATATAAAGCCTAATGAAACAGGAGGTAAAGAATGAATATTTATATCTTTGCCATTGTTGGTTTAATTGTAGGTACTACATTAGGGTGGCTTTCACCATTTCATATACCTATAAGTTATGCAAATTACACATCAGTCGCTGTTCTGGCTGCACTAGATGCTGTATTTGGTGGTAGCCGGGCTGCATTGGAACGAACCTTTGATCTTAGTAATTTTGTGCTTGGGTTCTTTTCAAATGTTGTGTTAGCTGTTATTCTTGTATATGTAGGTGACCTCATAGGAATTAACCTATATTACGTAGCTCTTATTGGCTTTGGATTGCATGTATTTATTAATGTAGGAGCTATACGCAAGATTATTATGACTAAGCGATTCTAATAAATCACATTCTATATAGTGGAAAGTTTTTAAATTTTAGTGTAAAAATAAATGTAATTGTTATAAGATAGTCAGTATATAAATCGATACATTGGGACGTATATTGATACGATAGATAACGATAAGAGGAGGAAGTTCAATGTCTGATTTTTGCAAATATTAAAGTTATCGGTGTTGGTGGCGGCGGTAATAACGCTGTTAATCGCATGGTAGATAGCGATCTTAAAGGTGTTCAATTTTTATCCGCTAATACTGAAAAGCCAAGTGCTTGAATTATCTAAAGCGGATGTAACGATTCAAATCGGTGAGAAGGTTACAAAAGGTCTTGGTGCAGGCGCAAATCCACAAATCGGTGAAGAGGCTGCTCAAGAAAGTCGCGAAGAAATTATAAAAGCTCTTGAAGGTGCTGATATGGTATTCGTAACTGCTGGTATGGGTGGTGGTACTGGTACAGGTGCTGCTCCTATCGTTGCAGAATGTGCTAAAGAAATCGGTGCCTTGACAGTAGGCGTCGTTACTAAACCGTTTCGCTTTTCGAAGGTAAACGCTCGTCGTGCACAAGCAGAAAAAAAGGCATTGAATTCTTGACTCAAAAAGTAGATACTATTATCGTTATTCCTAATGATAAATTGTTGCAAGTTGTAGATAAAAAATGTTCCTTAAGCGATGCATTCCGTACAGCTGATGATGTACTTCGCCAAGGTATCAAGGGCATTTCAGACTTGATTCAAGTTCCTGGCTTGATCAATCTTGACTTTGCAGATGTTAAAACTATCATGACTGAACAAGGCGAAGCATTGATGGGGATTGGCGTTGGCGAAGGTGAAAACCGTGCTGCTGACGCAGCTAAAATGGCTATTAATAGCCCATTGTTGGAAACATCTATCGATGGTGCAAAAGGCATCTTACTCAATATTTCTGGTAGTGCTAACTTTGAGCTTGTTTTGAAAGTTAATGAAGCTGCTGAAATTATTTCTGAAGCAGCAGATCCTGATGCAAATATTATCTTCGGTTCTGTTATCGATGAAAGCTTAGGGCGATACAGTTCAAATTACTGTTGTGGCAACTGGTTTTAATTCAAATACTAAGAATGTACCTGAATTCGGTAAAACAACAACTACATCCCGTCCGGCATCCACTACAAATACTAACAGTGGTATCCCTGATATCCCTGTATTCATGAAACGCTAATTTATAGATTGTATAATTACTATACTCTATCAAATTAGTAACTTAGTAAGACATACCGTTGGTATGTGTATAGGAGGTAAAAAAATGAAGAAATTAGTATTATTAACTCTAGCAGCTACAGTTGTAGCAGGTAGTGCATTTGCTGCAGCTCCTGTAACAAAAAATTAGTGATGGATCCACTAAAGGTACAAGCTGATTATGCTTTTAAACAACACGTATCTAACGGTGGCGGCAATAGCAATGATGGTTTCGGTGTTTCTTTACAACACGACCTTTCCAATAAAGCTGCATTACAATACTCTTACGATAAATTAAATGCAAAAAATGGCGATATTAAAGATCATCAATTAGCATTGGTTTATAAGGTACATCCAAATGTAAATCTATATGGTGCAGGTACTGCGATTCGTACAAATGATACTGAACTTGGTTTCCAAGCTGGTGTTATCGGTCATGTACCTTTGACTAATAAAGTAAACGGCTTTGCTAAGGCTGGTTGGGGTAATGATATTAAGCAAACTTATCAAGTAGGTGCTCAATATGAAGTACGCCCTGATGTAGATTTGAATGTATACTATGGCTATGATAAATATAGCGTAGATAGCAATGATAAAACTGCAAAAGGTTTTACACGCTGGTGTAGGCTACTCCTTCTAAGGATGATGAGGACCACTCTATTTGAGTGGTCTTTTTTTTATATTTACTGTTTTATTGTATATTTATTAATTATTTTTCCTAAATAAGGTACTTAATATATTCTATATATATTTTAATAAGTGTTGAATTACTAATAGTTAGTTAAATCTTCTATGTATACAATATATTTACTGAATATACGTTGTATATTTAAATCAGTTTAGGTATGATAAATATGTAATATTCATTTCAGATAGGATGGTGCTAGTTATGACAAGTGTTGCTGCAAAGCATGCAAAAGGAAAAAAATTAAAAGACGTAATCTTCGTAACTGCTGGTCAAGCTCAAGCTGATGCTAAAGAAAATGGCCGTGAGAATGTTGTAAATGGTACGTTTGGGTGCTATTCATGATGAAGATGGGAAACTTAGTTTTTCTTAAGACCGTTAAAGAAGAATATTTGAGTCTTTCGGATTCTGAACATATTGGTTATGCTCCAATTGCAGGGTATTCCAGAGTTTTTGTGTGCTGCTGAAAAAGAATGTTTTGGTAATTTCCGTCCAGAAGGTCATATTCGTAGCATTGCTACCGCAGGTGGCACTGGTGGCATTCATCATTTGATTCATAACTATACAGAGCCTGGTGATGAAGTATTAACAGCGGATTGGTACTGGGGTGCATATCGTGTTATTTGTAGTGATACTGGACGTACACTAGTTACGTATTCCTTATTTGATGAACATAATAACTTTAATCATGAAGCATTCCAAAATCGTGTAAACGAATTGGCGGCTAAACAAACAAATGTGGTTGTTATCTTTAATACACCAGGTAATAACCCAACCGGCTACTCTATTGAGGATAAAGATTGGGATTCTATCCTTAATTTCTTGAAGGATTTAGTTGCTATTGGTCGAAATAATGTGATTATTGGTATTGATGTAGCATATCTTGATTACTCTGGTGAAAAAGATGAGGTACGTGCGTTCTTCAATAAATTTAGTCATTTACCAAAAGAAATTCTCACCTGTGTGTGTTATAGCTTATCTAAAGGATTTACTATGTATGGTCAGCGCGTTGGTGCGATGATTGGGATCTCTGACGATGAAGAAATAGCTGATGAGTTTTTCGAAGTTAACAAATCTACAAGTCGTGCCACATGGTCCAATATTTGTCGTCCCGCAATGCGTACAATGGCTAATATTGTGGCTGATCCAGCTAAGTTTAAGGAATATGAAGCTGAACGCAATTGCTATTATCAATTAATTCGCGATCGTGCTGATATCTTTAAACAAGAAGCAGCACAAGTAGGGTCTTCCCTATGTTACCTTATCGCGGTGGTTTCTTTATTACAATTCCTACAGACTCTGCGAATGCTATCTGTGAAGAATTGAAAAAAGAGCACATCTATGTGATTGCATTAGCAAATGGTATTCGTATAGCAGCATGTGGTATTCCTAAATGTCAAATGACAGGACTAGCTGAAAAATTTATAATGCTATGAAACGTCTTGGTAAATTATAATACATAAGTAAATTATACTAAAAAAGCCACTTGATACATGTATCAAGTGGTTTTTAGTATGTAGATATAAATTTGATTGAATAAATATAAAAAGGATATTAGTAATGTAATCAATTTTGTTTATTTGTTACATTAGTGAATATCTTTATGTTCTTTAATGTCTTTGTCAGCTTGTTTAGCCAAGTTTTTCGAGCGCTTGTTTAGGAGCTGTTCGTTCACCTGTTTCTGGGATCTACAAATTCAACACGGTCCAATGTATCTGTAATTTGGCCTCGAATAAAAGCTTAAGTAGATTTCATATAGTTCTTTTTTTCTGCTAATTCCTCTGGCGTTAATTCTTGACCGGATTTTTTTCTTTGCTGCTAGTTCATTTATGCGTTTTTAATGTATCGTTAATATTACTCATATTGACCTCCTGTATTCTATATTAGAATAATATCATTTTATTATAACATAGAACTAAAATGAATACGTATGGTAAGATATAAGTTGTACGCGTCTGTACTTTCACAGGTGAGAAAGGAGAGCTGTATGCGTGTAACAAAAAGCAATAAAAGGCAGAGCAATTGAAAACTATTACAAGAGCATTATTTTGATGCAAAACCTGCCCTTGAGTATACAAATGAATTTGAATTATTAGTAGCTGTTGTTTTGTCTGCACAATGTACGGATGAACGGGTTAAATATCGTTACTAAACGATTGTTCCCTGAACTTAAATCATCCGGCTAAAGATGCTTGGCAATTGGCGTCACTAAGTTAGAAACTCTTATTAAAGGATTGTGGTCTTTATAAATCGAAGGCAAAAAAACTTGATTGCTACATGCCAGATTTTAGTTGACCGATATCATGGAGAGGTACCTCGTGAGTTTGATCAACTCGTTGAATTGCCTGGTGTGGGGCGTAAAACAGCAAATGTTGTGGTATCCGTTTTATTTGGTACACCAGCCATTGCGGTAGATACACATGTATTTCGCGTGTCTAACCGATTAAAAACTAGGTATAGCTAAGACGCCAGAAGAGATGGAATTAAAATTGCAAAAGGCTATTCCTAAAGAGGATTGGGCTGCTGCACATCACTGGTTAATTTATCATGGTCGTAAAGTATGTAAGGCTCGCAAGCCTTTATGTGACGAATGTTTTTTAAATCATCTATGTCCTTCTGCAGGAAAGGTTTAATATGAAAGCAAATAACGAAGAATTTATTGCCCTTTGTGCTACTCATAGCATTGAAGGTATTGATATTGTAAATGAGTTAATGCGTTTTAAAGTGTTAGATCAATTGATTTCTAGTAATGCTAGCTCCCGTGAGTGGGGCGTTACGGCTGATGATTTGTATGCGTTAGCAGAAAAATCTACAGTAGAATCTTTTGGCCCTGTTCCATATGATTTGAATACATTCCAAGCTCTATATGGTCCTTCCTTTAGAGTCGAATTATTTGATTTTATTAGCGACACAGGTATTTTAGATGGTCTAGATGTTGGTACTATCTGGGAGACTCCTGTTCGTGAAAGTATTGAAGCTCATAGCAAAACAGGGGAGCTTGTTCTTTACGCCTATGTAGAAGAATATGCTGGTATGGTAGAAGAAATTCTTCAATCTTATGAAGATAAAAAGGTTGTTCTCTATACAGCATCTCCAGTATGCTATAGCATCTTTGATCTCGTCTATATCCAATGGCTCAAATCATTAATCAATGGCCTCATCGCAGTTACTTTTGACCATATCTTTACAGGTACTGTGGGTATGTTCCAATCTTCTGAAGATATTGTAGAAGAAGTGGCTAATGGTTTACATAACTTGGTTCCAGAAGGGACTGCTCAATTGTTCTTACCTGCTACGATGGCACAAAAATCAATTGGGCTTAAATAATATGGCCTTACAATTCTTTCTTGAACCAAAAAAACGTGTAGAAGTTATTCGTGAGTGGACTCCATTAGGGCGCCTATGAAATTGTATACGGTAAATACGATGTTAAAAAAATGCGTGTTGGTCTTCGTGAACGTGTAGGGGATGAGTGGAAAAGCGATTAATTATATTCCATTACCTCATGGTGTATTTGCTCAATTACCAGTATTTACAGTGTTGAAATTATGGCTTATCTTTGCGTTCTATTTTCATTGCCCAGGGTGGTCAAACCGATGTAGCGTTAGGTCAAGATGGTATTTACTGTATCGATAGTCGAGTATCTGAATTAGGTCGCAATGCTCTTAGTTGAAAGTGGAGCTTATTTTCCTTACTTTTCAAACGTCATACTGATCATGTAGACGTAGATATTACGACAGAAGCACCTACAGATGATGTATACTGGATGTTCCCTGATGCAGAACTAGCTTATATGTGGTATGCGTACTTTCTGCAGCACTACTGGGTCAAACATTGATTCAAGAAATTTCCATGCTCGTGCAAACAGCATGAATCCTTTCGGCTATATGCTTAGCAGCGTACGTCGTCGCGTATTTAGATGTAAAAGGATGAAGCTCAACTAATTGAATCTGTTCAGGCTGCAGATGAAGCGTATATTAACGCTGTCACAGTAGCAACAGAGAACTGGAAAGAATCAGTAGATACATTAGGGGCTCAAGTTATGCCTCCTACAACATCTATTGATATTGAAGATTACAGTGACTATAAAAAAACTAATTGTAAAATCTATAATTTTTTAGTTTAAAAATATATCGTATCCTAAAAAAATATGAAACTACTAAATATAGTAGGTATGAAACATACTACACGAATGTGTAAGAAAGGAGGCACCTATGGCAGTTATCAATTTTGAAATCTTCAAAGTTATCGGTACTTTATCTGAAGATAAAGATGGTTGGAAAAAACAATTAACATGTACTAGTTGGGGAAAATACAATCCTAAGTTTGACCTTCGTGCTTGGGATAGTGAATATACAAGCATGAAAAAAGGTATTACCCTTTCTTTAGAGGAGCTTATTGCATTGCGTGACATCCTCAACGAAAGCGACTTGGAAGCTATTTTAGCTGAGGCTATTGAAGAAAAGCAAGCATCCAAGGAATAGTATTGGTTACTTGCATTTGTGCAGGTGTCATGCTATAATCTATAAGAATAATATTGATTGTCGGAAAGAGGTGTATAGAATGAAACAAGGTATTCATCCAGACTATAAAGAAGCTACAGTAACTTGCGGTTGTGGCAACACATTCAAAACTGGCTCTGTAAAAGAAGACCTTCGTGTAGACGTTTGCTCCAAATGCCATCCGTTCTTCACTGGTCAACAACGTGCGGCTCAAGCTCGTGGTCGTATTGAACAATTTAACAAACGTTACGGCAAATAATTTGTTTTGTAATGTAACATGTATTGGCAGGGCTGTTGGCTCTGCCTATATTTGTTTATGAGAGGAGCTCTTGTGAACACAGAACGTATTAAAAAAAGTTTGTCGGTGGACAAGCTGTGATCGAAGGTGTCATGATGAGAGGCCCTGGCTATACGGCAACTGCCGTACGTGAGCCTGCGGGAACTATTGTAGTTCAAAAAGAGGCTACAAAGTCCATTGCTGACACATATCCAATATTGAAAAAACCATTTCTTCGTGGCTGTGTAGCTCTCTATGAATCTCTAGTGATAGGCATGAAGGCTTTATCCTTCTCCGCTAAGGCTGCTGGCGATGAAGAGGAAGAAATGTCTAATAGTGAAATTGCCATTACCATGGTCATTTCCACACTCTTTGCGATAGCTGTATTTTTTTGGCATTTGCCAACATTTATCGTAAAAATTTATTCCTGGTGTACAGGATAATCATATAGTATTAAATCTCATTGAAGGTGTCATTCGTTTAGTACTTTTCTTACTTTATATTTGGGGGATTGGTCTTACGAAGGATATTCAACGAGTTTTCCAATATCATGGGGCAGAGCATAAAACGATTCATACTTATGAATTAGATTTGCCTTTAACCGTAGAAAACGTTCGTCAACAAAGTCGTTTACATGCCCGATGTGGTACAAACTTCTTACTCATCGTTATGGTGGTGAGTATCTTTGTATTTGCCTTTTTAGGGTTGGCCTAATTTGTTAGAACGTATTCTGAGCCGCGTACTGCTTATGCCTGTAGTAGCAGGTATTGCGTACGAGGTCATTCGTCTTGCTGGACGCAGTGAGCATTCTTTTGTGAAAGCTCTTATTAAACCAGGTCTTGCATTACAATACATGACCACACGTGAACCAGAAGATGATCAAATTGAAGTTGCTATACGAGCTCTTGAAGAGGTTCGTCCTCCTGAGAGTGATGCATATGAAGAGGAATAAACATGTTAGTAGATAAATTACAAGTTATTGAAGATAAATTTATGGATCTTGAGCAGCGCATCAGTGACCCTGAAAGTCATTGCTCGCCAAGATGAATGGCGTAAATTGACACGTCAACATGCTCAATTATCTGAAACAGTTGAAACGTTCCGTACTTACAAAAAAGTTTTATCTGGTATTGATGAAGCTATGGAAGTTATTGAAGATAAATCCATGGACGAAGAATTCCGCGAAATGGCTCAAGAGGAATTGAAAGAGTTAAAAACCTCAAAAAGAGGAATTAGAAGAGAAAGTTACAAATCCTCTTATTGCCTAAGGATCCTAATGACGATAAGAATATTATCATTGAAATTCGCGGTGGTGCTGGCGGTGATGAAGCGGCATTATTCGCAGGCGATTTGTTCCGTATGTACACAAAATATGCGGAAAGCCAAGGCTGGCGTTGTGAGATTATCGATGCTAATGAACCTGAACTTGGTGGCTTTAAAGAGGTTATTTTCTCTGTGGATGGTGAAAATGTATACTCTAAGATGAAATTTGAATCTGGTGTACATCGCGTACAACGTGTACCTGCTACAGAAACACAAGGTCGTGTACATACGTCTACAGTTACAGTAGCTGTATTACCAGAGATGGAAGATGTCGATATTGAAGTTAATGAAAAAGATTTAAAAATCGATACCTATCGTGCGAGTGGTGCGGGCGGTCAGCATATCAATAAAACTGAGTCTGCCGTTCGTATTACTCACTTACCAACTGGTATTGTTGTAGCATGCCAAGACCAACGTTCTCAGCTTAAAAATAAAGATAAAGCGATGCGCGTATTGCGTGCTAAATTACAAGACCAAGCTGAACAAGAGGCGCATAGCTAGTATGGCGGCAGATCGTAAGAGCCAAGTTGGCACTGGTGATCGTAGTGAACGTATTCGTACGTACAACTACCCACAAGGTCGCGTAACAGATCATCGTATTAACTTTAACACTTTATAAATTAGATGCTGTATTTAAATGGCGATCTTGATGAAATAATTCAAGCCTTAAATGCTGCTGACCAAGCGGCAAAAAAATGCAGGAGGCTAATACAAATGCATAAGGAGATTTGGACAATCGGTCGTATTCTCCAGTGGACAGAGCAGTACTTTCAAAAGCAAGGAGATGGATACACCTCGACTTGATGGGGAAGTACTGCTTTCTCACGTTTTAGGTAAAAGATCGGATTTATCTATATACTCACTATGACCAACCTCTAATTCAAGAGGAGCTAGATGCCTTTAGACCGCTTGTACAACAAAGAGCTAAGGGATATAGTGTAGCATCTATTACGGGGCAAAAAGGACTTTATGGGGCCTTTGACCTTTAAGGTGAACGATAAAGTTTTAATTCCACGACCTGATACGGAAACATTGATTGAACATGTACTAGATACGTATTCTGAAAGATTGCAATATGCGTATTCTTGATGTATGTACTGGTCCAGGGACGATATTGCTAAGTTTATTACATTATTTGCCAAATGCAGTAGGTGTAGGGTTTAGACATCTCTACAGATGCTTTGCCACTAGCTAGAGAGAATGCAGACTCTTTTAACTTAACTGAAACGAGTTGAATTTAAAGAATCTGATATGTTTTCAGCTTTGCGTGGAAACGGATGAGAAATTTGACCTCATCGTTTCTAATCCGCCATATATTCGTACTGGTGATGCAAAGATGTTGTCTCAAGATGTGTTAAATGAGCCCTCATATTGCGTTATTTGGTGGAGAGGATGGACTGGTATTCTATCGAATTCTCGCCAGAGAATGTGGTGCTTATTTAGAAACTAATGGTCGTGTAGCCTTTGAGGTTGGCTTTGACCAAGCTGAGGCTGTAAGAAAACTATTAGAAGCAAACAGGTCAATATTCAAATATTCAATTTATAGCTGATCTCAGGTGGACATAATCGCGTAGTAACAGCTGTGTATGAGGGCTAATATGGATACTAAAAATTATTACAAATCCATCTGAACAAGATATAGATATGTTAGCTCGTGCATTACGCAATGGTGAATTGGTATCTATACCGACAGAAACTGTATACGGTTTGGGTGCCAATGGTCTTGATCCAGAGGCGATGGATAAAAATCTATGCTGCCAAAGGCCGTCCATCAGATAATCCAGTTGATTTTGCATATTCCCAATAGTGAAAGTATCAAAACCATTAGTAACTGAAAGTTTCTACAACGGCTCAAGCCTTGATGGATACATTTTTGGCCAGGACCTTTAACGATTACACTACCTAAAGTCTGATTTAGTGCCAGACCGTGCAACAGGTGGATTTACCTCGTGTAGCACTTCGCTGTCCTGATCATGATGGATGTCGCGTGTTGTTACAGCGTGCAGGTATACCTATTGCAGCGCCAAGTGCTAATATTTCAGGTCGTCCCAGTCCCACAACGGCTCAAGATGTATATAACGATATGAATGGTCGCATTTCTTATATTTTAGATGCTGGTCCTTGCACAATCGGAGTAGAGTCTACCGTAGTAGAAGTGCATGACGATAAAGTTATTATTTTACGACCAGGTGGTATTACAAAGGCACAGCTAGAAACTGTTGTTTCTACTGTGGAGTACGATACAGCCTTAGTAAGTACTGAAACTAAACCTAAGGCGCCTGGTATGAAGTATACACATTATGCTCCTGATGCACCTATGACTGTTGTCGTTGGTACTCCAGAATCTGTAGCTAATACGTTTAATGAACTTTCTAAAGGTATAGAAGGGCCTATTGGCTGTTTAGTAAGTCATGAGACCTATGAGCTTATTAAAGATGATTCGCATTTCATGTGCCATTGTTTTGGACATCATGGAGATGCACTAGCATTAGGCCATGACTTTTATAAAAGCCTATTACATTTTAACGAAAATCATGTTACCCTAATCTTAGCAGAAGGTGTGAATGATGACGGTTTTGGCGTTGCCATCATGAATCGAATGGAAAAAGCATCCGGCCATCATATCATTTATAAGTAATTTTTCTAACATTATAAATGTCCACTGATAATAGAAATATGTCTTTACATATTGGATATTTTTGCTATAATGTATAAAGTAATCACAAAATGTGATTAAGTAAGGATGTTATTATGAATATTTTATTTGTATGTACCGGTAATACTTGCCGTAGTCCTATGGCAGAAGGAATTACACGGGCCCTTGCAGCGGAGCAACATAAGGATGTAACGACTGTATCAGCTGGTCTATTTGCCGCTTATGGAGCAAAGCCGACTGAACAAGCCGTTGTAGCTGTCCGTTCCATTGCTGATATTTCTGACCATGAATCGAGACCATTAACTATGGAGCTCGTCAATGCAGCAGATCTAATCATCGGTATGACGAAAGATCATAAATCCGTACTACTTCGCCAATTCCCGTTTGAGGAAGGTAAAATCAAAACGATTTCCGAGTGGGGTGGTCAAGATGGTGATGTTACCGACCCATATGGCGCTGATCAAATCATATATAATCAATGTGCGGAGCAAATTTATCATTTAGTTGAGGAAGGCCTTAAAACAGCCCCTCAGAAAGCATAGGAGATGATATTATGAAGGTTGCAATCGGTTGTGATCATGGCGGATTGAATTTAAAAGCATCCGTTAAAGAAGTATTAAGTGCATTGGGACATGAAGTAGAAGATTTTGGCTGTCATACAGCGGAATCTTGCGATTATCCAGATATTGCCGTACCTGTAGCAAATGCAGTCGTGTCTGGTAAAGCAGATCGCGGTATTCTAATTTGTGGTACTGGCATCGGTATCGGTATTGCAGCAAATAAGATAGCAGGCATTCGAGCGCTCTTTGTCATGATACATTCTCTGCACACGCATGTCGTGAACATAATAATGCAAATATCCTTACAATGGGGGAACGCGTTATTGGTCCTGGTCTTGCTAAAGATATCGTTACTATTTGGATGGCAACGGAATTTGAAGGTGGTCGCCACGAACGCCGTGTAGAGAAAATTAAAGCATTAGAGAAATAATACATCATTACCTATAGATATTTGTTTTGTACGAGGAGGATACTCATGAGTTTCTTAGAAAAACAAGACCCTAATATTCAAGCTGTTATCAATCAAGAATTGGCACGTCAACGCGATAAATTAGAAATGATTGCTTCTGAAAACTTTGTTTCTCAAGCAGTTATGGAAGCTCAAGGTAGCGTATTAACTAATAAATATGCGGAAGGGTATCCTGGTAAACGCTATTATGGTGGTTGTGAAAATGTTGACGTTATCGAAACATTGGCTATCGAACGTGCAAAACGCTTGTTTGGCGCTGAACATGCTAACGTACAACCTCATTCTGGCTCCCAAGCTAACTTTGGTGTGTACTTTGCATTATTGCAACCTGGCGACACTATCGTGGGGATGAACTTGTCCCACGGTGGTCATTTGACTCATGGTTCTCCAGTTAACGTATCTGGTACATATTTCAATGTAGTACCTTACGGTGTAGATGCAGAAACACAACAAATCGACTATGATGAGTTCCGTAAAATTGTATTAGAAGCAAAACCTAAATTGATCATCGCTGGTGGTAGTGCTTATAGCCGTCAAATCGACTTCAAGAAAATGGCTGAAGTCGCTCACGAAGTAGATGCTATCTTTATGGTAGATATGGCTCACTTTGCAGGTCTTGTAGCAGCGGGCTTACATCCAAACCCTGTAGAATATGCTGATATCGTAACTACTACAACTCATAAAACATTGCGTGGTCCTCGTGGTGGTTTGATTCTTTGCAAAGAAAAATATGCTAAAGCAATCGATAAATCTATCTTCCCTGGTATCCAAGGTGGTCCTTTGATGCATGTTATCGCTGCTAAAGCTGTTGCCTTAGGCGAAGCATTACAACCTGAATTCAAAGTATATGCGCAACAAATTATCGACAATGCAAAAGCATTGGCTGCAGCATTGCAAGATAAAGGCTTAACAATCGTTTCTGGTGGTACAGATACTCACGTTATGCTTGTAGATGTTCGCAGCACTGGCTTAACAGGTAAAGAAGCAGAACACTTACTCGATGAAGTAGGTATTACATGTAACAAAAATACAATTCCATTCGATCCAGCTAGCCCATTTGTAACAAGCGGTATCCGTCTTGGTACGCCAGCGCTTACAACTCGTGGTTTGCAAGTGAAAGATATGGAAGAAATTGCTGATATTATTGCAGCAGTTCTTAAATATCCTGAGGATAAAGCTGTTCATGAAGAAGCTAGCAAACGCGTAGCTGCACTTTGTGAAGCGTATCCATTGTACTAATCTAATAGATTAATGACAGTCATTACATATTCATAGGCCTACAAGTCTATAAGTAATATAAAAGGGATGTGCCTTGGCACATCCCTTTTAATATTTTTATGGCACTATTTTACATTCTATGATAGAGTTAATATGATAGTTAAATTGCTACAAAGAGATACGTATATTGTTTTATAGGAGGACAGTCATGAAAGTTAATGTTATGACACATCCGTTGATTCAACACAAAGTTACATTGATGCGTGATGTACAAACAGGGTCAAAAGACTTCAGACAACTACTTGATGAAATTACTATGTTGATGGGGTATGAAATTACACGCAACTTACCACTTGAGGATGTAGAGGTAGAAACACCATTAATGAAAATGACTGGTAAACGTATTGCAGGTAAAAAATTAGGTATTATTCCAATTCTTCGTGCTGGCCTTGGCATGGTAAATGGTATGCTTAAGCTTTAATTCCAACTGCAAAGGTTGGTCATATCGGTTTATACCGTGATCCTGAAACTTTAAAACCAGTAGAATACTACTGCAAATTGCCAACTGATGTAAGCGAACGCGATTTCATCGTAACTGACCCAATGCTGGCAACTGGTGGTAGCGCAGCAGCAGCTATTACTTTGTTAAAAGAAAAAGGTGCTCAACACATCAAATTGATGTGCCTCGTAGCGGCTCCAGAAGGCGTTGAAGTTGTAAATAAGGAACATCCTGATGTACCTATTTACGTAGCAGCACTTGATGAAAAACTCAATGATCATGGTTACATCTTGCCTGGTTTAGGCGATGCTGGTGACCGTATCTTCGGTACAAAATAAATTAAAATAAACGACATACTTTTAGGCATAAAACTTGTATTAAATTGTCTCAAAAAGTATGTCGTTTTCTCTATTTAGGGTTGAATAAAATTCACATAGGGTATAAAATAAATGTGTAAAGGTATTTTTTTATTTTAGGTGGGACGAATTTTGTTCACATGGGACGAAAAACGATTCATACAATCCCAACGGGTAAAGGAGGGACCCGATGAACGAGTTTCTAATGATATGTGAACGTATTGTTCCTGAAATCGTTAGCGTATTAAAGGAGCGATACAAGATACTAAACCACCTTGTTTATGAAGAGCCTATAGGCCGCAGGACATTAGCTACAGCGACGGACCTTCCAGAGCGAACCGTACGAAGTCATATTGAGTTGATGCGTGCAAATGGTCTAGTAGACATTTATAAACCGGGGATTTTTCTCACTGACGAAGGACAATCAATTGTTCCGAAGTTACGAAATTTTTTAAACGAACTAGATCGTATTAACGAACTAGAAAGCCGATTGACGGAAGCACTTTCCATCGATAGGGTTATCATTACACCTACAGAAGGAACGTTAATGGTTAAAAAGCTGGGCTTCGCTGCGGCAAAACTATTACAGGAGTTATTAGAGCCTGATTCAGTAGTGGCTATTAGTGGTGGTAGTACCATGGCAGCGGTAGCGGAAGAAATGCCGATTTTACCATTTAATCCTACTGTAGTACCAGCTCGTGGTGGTGTTGGAGCGGTAGTGGAATACCAAGCTAATGTCATCGCTTCTGTACTGGCTGAACGACTTCGTGGGACTTACAAGATGCTTCATTTACCAGATGGGCTTTCACAAGACTCATTGCATATGCTCATGACTTGTGAACCGCAAATCAAGGAAATTAGCGATCTCATTAGTAGGACTGATGTATTGTTGTTTGGCATTGGTACAGCCATGCGCATGGCCGATCAGCGTCACATTGCTGATGAGGTACGCAAGCAATTGGTAGATAATCATGCTGTAGGCGAGGCGCTGGGACAATATTGTGATATGGCTGGCAAGTTGATTTATTCCACTAATAATATTGGTTTATCCTTGCCTGATGTAGCAAAGGTGCCAAATGTCATTGCTGTAGCAGGTGGACAAGAGAAGGCGAGCGCAATTATTGGTGTCATGCGAGCTTGCCAGAAAGGTATACTCATCATTGATGAGCAAGCCGCCGAAGGCATGCGTCAATTGTTACAAATTTCTGCCTTATAGGCGAATGAGTAGTTATAAATTTTAGTTTGAATTTGGTTAGAATTTTTGTTATTAGGAGGATCTAACAATGGCAGTAAAAGTTGGTATTAACGGTTTTGGTCGTATCGGTAAATGTGTAGTTCGCGCAGCGATTAATAATCCTGACGTAGAAGTTGTGGCGATTAATGCAACTGGTGATAATGAAGGTACTGCATTATTATTAAAATACGACTCTGTACACGGTACAATTCCTAACGAAGTAACATTCGATGAAGACAACCTTTATGTTGATGGTAAAAAAATCCGCGTATTCCACGACCGCGATGCTTCCAAATTGCCTTGGTCTGAAGAAGGCGTAGAAATCGTAATTGAATGTACAGGTAAATACCGCGATGCAGAAGAAGCAAAAGTTCATTTAGAACAACCTACAGTTAAAAAAGTATTGATTTCTGCACCTGGTAAAAACGAAGACTTGACTATGGTTATGGGTGTTAACCAAGATATGTACGATCCTGCAAAACACCACATCATCTCCAATGCATCTTGCACAACAAACTGCTTGGCTCCATTCGCTAAAGTATTGTGCGATGAATTCGGTATCAAACGCGGCATGATGACTACAATTCATTCCTATACAAATGACCAAAAAATTCTTGATGCCCGTCACAAAGACCCTCGCCGTGCTCGTGCAGCAGCTATGTCCATCATTCCTACAACAACTGGTGCAGCTAAAGCTGTAGCTTTGGTATTGCCTCAATTGAAAGGTAAACTTGATGGTTTCGCATTGCGCGTTCCTACTCCTGACGTATCTGCTACAGACCTTGTTTGCGAACTTGAAAAACCAGCTACTAAAGAAGAAATCAATGAAGCATTCCGCAAAGCAGCAGCTGGCGAATTAAAAGGTATTCTTGGTGTATCCGATGTACCATTGGTATCTTGTGACTTCGGTTCTGACCCTCGTAGCTCCATTGTTGATGCTGATTTAACAATGGTTATGGACGGCAACATGGTTAAAATCGTTTCTTGGTATGACAACGAATGGGGTTACTCCGAACGTCTTATCGACATGGCAGCATTCGTAGCAAGCAAAGGCTTATAATCGGGAGGCTTTGATGAAACAAACAATCGAAGGTTTACAAGTAGCTAATAAAACAGTATTTGTTCGTGTTGATTTTAATGTACCTATGAAAGACGGTGTCATCACTGATGACACTCGTATTCGTAGTGCATTACCTACTATTAACTATTTAGTAGAACAAGGTGCAAAGGTTATCCTTGCTTCTCACTTTGGTCGTCCAAAAGGGGAACGTAAGCCTGAAATGTCTTTGGCACCATGTGCGAAACATTTATCTGAGCTTATCAACAAACCTGTAGCATTCGTAGATGACTGCTTTGGTCCTAAAGTTGAAGAAGCTGTGAAAGCATTACAACTTGGCGATATATTAATGCTTGAAAACTTGCGTTACCACAATGAAGAAACTAAAAATGATCCTGAGTTTGCTAAACAATTGGCATCTCTTGCGGACGTAGCCATCAACGATGCGTTCGGTGTATCTCACCGTAATGCAGCATCTGTAGTTGGTATTGCTGATTATATCCCTATGGCTGCAGGCTTCTTGCTCAAAAAAGAAATTGATGCATTAAGTGCAGCTGTTGTGCATCCTAAAACACCTATGGCGGCAATCATTGGTGGTGCAAAAGTAACAGATAAAATTTCTGTTATTTCTAACCTTTTGCCTAAGGTTGATGTAATGATCATCGGTGGGGGCATGGCTAATGCGTTCATTAAAGCACAAGGTTGCAATATTGGTAGCTCCTTATTTGAAGAAGGGCAAGAAGCTATCGCCACAGACCTTGTTATGGAAGCTCGCGTAGCAGGTGCTAAATTGTTAACACCTATCGATGCTGTAGTAGCAGATGCTTTCAGCAACGATGCAAATACTAAAATTGTTGACGTCGATCAAATCGAAGACGGCTGGATGGTATTAGATATTGGCCCTAAAACTCGTGAACTCTATGTAGAAGCATTGGCGCCAATGAAGACTATTATTTGGAATGGTCCTATGGGCGTATTTGAAATGGAAAACTTTGCAGCTGGTACGAATGCAGTAGCGAAAGCTGTAGCTGAATCCGATGCGATGACTATCGTTGGCGGTGGCGACTCTGTAGCAGCCATTGAAAAAAGTGGCTTAGCAGATAAAATTAGCCATATCTCCACAGGTGGTGGTGCATCTTTAGAATTCCTAGAAGGCAAAATCCTACCAGGTATTGCTGCATTGTCTGAGGCATAATATGAGAAAACCTATTATTGCAGGAAATTGGAAAATGAATGGCACCATTGCGTCTGGATCAATTCTGATCGAAGCGTTTAACAGCGTGTTACAAGATATGGAATTATCCTGTGATGTAGTTGTTTGCCCGCCTTTCACAGCTATTGAGCGTGCTGTAGCGCTGACGCGTAACACAGCGATTGAGGTAGGCGCACAAACTATGGATTATCATGATGCTGGTGCGTTCACTGGTGAAATTTCACCACTTATGCTTACAGAGGTAGGCGTTAATTATGTCATTATCGGTCATTCTGAGCGCCGCGAATATTATGGCGAAACAGATGAGACGGTAAATGCCAAAATTTAAAGAGTGCATTTCCATCATAATTTAAACCCTATTGTCTGTGTTGGTGAAAGTTTAGAACAACGTGAAAGCTGGCTCAAACTCTTGATTGGATTACATCTCAACTAAAAGGGGCCTTGTCTGATATTCCTAAAAGAACAAGTGAGTCAACTCATTATTGCGTACGAACCAATTTGGGCTATTGGTACTGGCAAGACCGCAACAGCTGAACAAGCTGAAGAGGTGTGTAAAGCAAATTCGCGATTACATTCGTTCTTTATATGATGATGACGCTGCTGATGCCGTGCGTATCCAGTATGGCGGTAGCGTTAAATCTGAAAAATGCACTAGAAATTCTAGGAGAACCAAATATTGACGGTGCTCTTGTAGGCTGGTGCATCCCTAGTAGTTGATGAATTTATTGATATTATTAAAGCAGCGAATCAAGTAAGCGCTTAATATGAGGTTAGAAATGGCTAAATTAGAGGCTCCCGTAATGCTAGTCATCTTAGATGGCTTTGGCATGGGGGATCAATCAGATACAACCAATGCTGTAGTACAGGCGAAGCCGCTCTGTTTTAATCAATTATGGGATACGTATCCACATACAAAATTGGAAGCATCAGGGCTTGCGGTAGGCCTTCCAGATGGTCAAATGGGGAACTCTGAAGTCGGCCATTTAAATCTTGGCTCTGGGCGTATCGTGTATCAAGATTTAACTCGTATTACTAAAGACGTTGAATCTGGCGAGTTTTATAATCGCCCTGTTATGAAGGAACTATACGAAGTTGCTAAAAAACAAAGCTTACATCTTATCGGTCTAGTATCTGATGGCAATGTACATTGCTCTTTAGATCACATTAAGGCAGTCATTAAAGGGGCTCATGATCATGGTATTGAGCACGTTTATGTACATGCCTTGCTAGATGGTCGTGACGTAGCTCCTCAATGTGCGCAAGGTTATTTAGAGGACTTAGAAGCGTATATGGCAGAGCTAAACTGTGGTAAGATTGCTACTGTGAGCGGTCGTTACTATGCAATGGATCGCGATAATCGATGGGACCGTGTTGAGTTAGCATACAATGCTATAGTACATGGTCAAGGCGAAACGGCAGGTTCTGCTTGTGAAGCAGTGCAACAGTCTTACGACAAAGATGCAGCTGATGAGTTTGTTCTTCCTACAGTCATTGATGCTGAAGGGACTATCAAAAATGGAGATGCCGTTATCTTCTGTAATTTCCGTCCAGACCGTGGTCGTGAGCTTACAAAAGCCTTAGTGTTGCCTGACTTTGATGGTTTTAAACGAGAACAACTGTCCTTGTATATGGCGACAATGACCAAGTACGAAGATGGTTTGCCAGTTCATATCGTATACGAAAAAGATACCTTATCTGAAACATTAGGCGAAGTACTAAGCACTGGTGGTTATCGTCAACTACGCATTGCTGAAACAGAGAAATATGCTCATGTAACGTATTTCTTCAACGGTGGTAAAGAGGAACCATTTGAAGGTGAGGACCGCGTTCTCGTGAAATCTCCTCAAGTGGCTACCTATGATTTACAACCTGAGATGAGCGCTTATGAGGTAACTGATAAAGTTGTACAAGCCATTCAAGATGAAACGTATGACATGGTCATCTTAAACTTTGCAAATCCAGATATGGTCGGTCATACAGGTAGCTTTGAAGCAGCTGTTAAAGCAGTTCAGGCCGTAGATACTTGCTTAGGGCGTATTGTTGAGGCTATACGCAGTAAGAATGGTCACTTGTTAATTACGGCAGACCATGGTAATGCTGAGCTCATGGTTAATCATGAAACTGGTAAGGTTCATACGGCGCATACAACAAACTTGGTACCTTTAATTTTAATGAGTGATACACTAAAAACAGCTACATTTAGAAGCTGGTAAATTATGTGATATTGCTCCTACATTATTAGACTTGGCTGGTCATAGAACAACCAAGTGCTATGACAGGCCATAGTTTAGTACATAAAAGCATAATATTTTGAGCTTTCACTATACTAGTAGTTACTAGAGTTATGACCTAAAGGTTTCGCTCAATATATAACTGGTGGAAGATTTGTTTAATAACTCCACATTAGATTTATGAGGTGATAAAATGGCAGTAATTGAACAAGTCATTGCAAGAGAAATTTTAGATTCCCGCGGTAACCCAACTGTTGAAGTTGAAGTATGTTTAGAAGATGGCACTATTGCTACAGCAGCTGTTCCATCTGGTGCTTCTACTGGTATGTTTGAAGCCGTAGAATTGCGCGATGGCGATAAATCCCGTTACCTTGGTAAAGGTGTTTTAAAAGCTATCGACAATGTAAATGCTAAAATCGGCCCTGCACTTATCGGTTATGATGCTACAGAACAAGTGGCAATCGATAACTTGATGTTGAAATTAGATGGCACAGATAATAAATCTAACCTTGGTGCTAACTGCAATCCTTGGTGTATCTATGGCAGTAGCTCGTGCAGCAGCTGAATCCTTAGATTTGCCATTATTTGCATACCTTGGTGGCTTTAACGCAAAAGAATTGCCAGTTCCTATGATGAATATCTTGAACGGTGGAGCACATGCGGATAACAACGTAGATATTCAAGAGTTCATGATCATGCCTGTAGGCGCTGAATCCTTTGCAGAAGCTCTTCGCAGCTGTGCAGAGGTATACCATACATTGAAATCCGTACTTCATAGCAAAGGTCTTAGCACTGCAGTAGGTGACGAAGGTGGTTTTGCTCCTAACTTGGCATCTAACGAAGAAGCATTGGAAGTAATCTGCGAAGCTATTAAAGCAGCTGGTTATGAACCTGGTAAAGACTTCAAATTGGCTCTTGATTCTGCATCTTCTGAATTCTATGAAGATGGCAAATACAATTTAGCTGGCGAAGGTAAAGTTAAAACAGCAGCTGAAATGGTAGATTTCTACGAATACCTAGTAGGTAAATATCCAATCGTATCCATCGAAGATGGTCTTGCTGAAGAAGATTGGGAAGGCTGGAAAGTATTAACAGATCGTCTTGGCGACCGCGTACAACTTGTTGGTGACGATTTATTCGTAACTAACACAAAACGTTTAGCTCGTGGTATTGAGCTTGGTGTAGGTAACTCTATTCTTGTAAAAGTTAACCAAATTGGTACCCTCACTGAAGCTTTCGATGCTATGGAACTTGCTAAACGCGCTGGTTACACTTGCGTAGTATCTCATCGCTCTGGCGAAACAGAAGATACATTCATCGCTGACATTGCTGTAGCTGTAAATGCTGGTCAAATTAAGACTGGTGCACCAGCTCGCTCTGAACGTGTAGCAAAATACAACCAATTGCTTCGCATTGAAGAAATGTTATACGAAACAGCTCAATATAAAGGTAATGACGTATTCTACAACTTAAAATAAGATACGTTATATCTAATAGTCCAATAAGGGCGCCCTTCGGGGCGCCTTTTTTTGTATACTCAAAAATAGAAAAGTTTTCGCTTCGTGGATTTTTAAAAATAAAAAAGGAATTTAGGGGATGATGTCGAAACCTATAACGCCATACGCTAGTGTGAGGTAAAAACATACCGCAAGGTATTGGAGGTGACCATGTATGTAGATGTGACATTAGACGATATTATTTTGTATGCCTTAGAACATCATGTAAGCGATATTCACTTTGATCCTGTTAAAAGTGGTGTGCATGTTCGACTACGACAAGATGGACTGTTACAAAATTACATGACAGTATCTAATGAAGATGCGGAGCTTATTATTAATCGCATCAAGGTTTGTAGTTCATTAGATATTAGTGAGAAAAGATTGCCTCAAGACGGCCGTTGGGCTTGGAGTCATAAAGATAAAGTCTGTAACAATGCGTGTATCTACATTGCCCAGCTTATACGGAGAGACTTTAGTCTGTCGCCTTATGGGAAATGAAGGGAGTCATAAAGACTTAAAAGCTTTAGGCATGCGTACAGATATTTTTGAACACATTGTACAATTACTAAAACGTCCTTATGGCTTACTGCTCATCTGTGGGCCTACGGGTAGTGGCAAGACGGCTACTCTATATGCCATGCTCCGCATGTTAAATTTAAAGGAAACAAAGCTCATATGTCTAGAAGATCCCTGTAGAGGCTGAAATCAAAGGGGCCATCCAAATTGGTATCAATGAGAAGATTGGCTTTACCTTTGCAAAAGGCCTTAGATCTGTACTACGGCAAGATCCCGATACGATTATGATTGGTGAGATTAGGGATAAGGAGACTGCAGAGCTCGCCGTTAAAGCTGCTTTAACGGGACATCGCGTATTGTCTACCATTCACACAAATACTGCTATGGGCGTAGTAACGCGGCTCATGGATATGGGGGTAGAACCATATTTAATTCGAGCTACCTTAATGGGGGCTATTGCACAACGGCTAGTTAGAAAATTCGATGGTACAGCGTACCATGGGCGGACAGCACTCTTTGAATTTTTAGAGATTCCAGCTAATTCGGCCTGTTGGGACCGATTAGAAACACATGTATTACTATCATTAGAGGATTCTGCCCGTGAGGCCGTATCTCAGCATGTTACATCTATTGAGGAGGTGCATCGTTGTGGACTCATGCTGTAATAGTGAAAGTTTAGAAACTATTGTAGAACAAGCAATACAGTTATCATCAACAGATATTCATCTACAATGTGGACAGCCTATATATTTGCGACATGGTGATGGATTAAAGGCTACTAGCTTTGTGTGTACGACAGACTTAATCGAAGATATTTTACGGCGATGTGGTATAGCATCCTACGAATGGCAATCCATTGATGAAGCATGCTCTTGTTGTGGTGTGCGCATTCGCGTTCATCTATATCGGGCTAATCAAACCATATGTGGTACATTGCGCTTACTCTGTCATCAACAACTTTCATTAGATGATAACAGTGAAGGGCAACTGCTACAAAAATTATGTGAGGCCCATGATGGTTTATTGCTCGTCTGTGGTCCTACGGGCAGTGGTAAAAGCTTCACCTTAGCTTGTTGTATTGATTATATTAATCAGACAATGGAGCGTCATATCATCACCTTAGAAGACCCTATCGAGTTTGAATTTAAGCCTAAAAGATCTTTAATTCATCAAAGGCAATTAGGTGCTGATATTAAGTCTATGTCTGACGGCATTCGAGATGCCTTGCGGGAGGACCCAGATGTCATTATGGTAGGAGAACTGCGCGATCGAGAAACCTTGGAGGCTGCACTTCATGCGGCAGAAACGGGGCATCTTGTGATGGCTACTATGCATACACAGCGGGCCGTAATGGCTGTTCATCGCATGATATCTCTTTTCCCAGGAGAGCAACAAGAAGAGGTACGCAGTCAAATATCTCAAGTGTTACGTGCCGTTATATGTCAGCGATTACTTAGGTGGAATAAGAAGTTCATTACGATTCGTGATATTTTACTAAATACCCATGCAGTAGCAAATTTAATTCGCACTCGTAAGGAACCTCAAATTATTTCTATTCAAGAAACACAATTACCTATGAAAACACTAGAAATGGCTGTGCGAGATGTGAAGGCACAATATGGCTCTCAACAACAACTACATACGCTATTAGATCAACAATTATCGTAGGTGAATACATGGAGGCTTATGAATATGTCGTAAAAAATGAGAATAATGAAACAGAAAAAGGGGTGATGTGGGGCGATTCAGAACAGGAGATTGCAACACGGCTAAAACGCGATGGATACAAGATTTATAGGATATCTTTACAAGTAGAAAAGAAGAAACATAAATGGAATCATACTATGGTGGTCGATGTAACTTATCAACTAGGATCTACTCATAGAGTCTGGTGTTCCGTTTACGAAGCGAGCTTTACAGTTACTCTGCCAGGGAAAACGAGGATACTATATACAGCCTTGTATGAATCGATTGAGAGTGGTCAAACCTTTATCACAAGCATTTACGAAGTGAAGGATGTCCTCCTATAGCTTTAGCATTTACTAGAAAGTGGAGAAGCAGCAGGCACCTTTAGGGTGAAAGCTTTACAATATATTTCACGTCACTACGATTGGGAGACGACAACTGAAACAAAAGGTTATGAGTGCTATTTCTATCCCTATATTTCTTCTTTCTAATGATGAACGTATTCTTTTCTAGTTACCATCCTGTTTATCATTCCATCGTTTTGAAAAGGTATTTTACCACTATGCATATTACATTACCATTTGATGACGCGAGCTCTTTTGCATTAGGACAAGGGTTAAAAATCACATCCTTTAATGGTAATAGGTATACATAGTGTTGTAATAGGTTCAATAGTATTTGCTTATAAGCAGCATAGTATGAAATGTAAAGTACATCGTTGGCTTTGGCAGTTGGCTCACCGATACCAATGGAGTACTTGTGTGTACTATACGAGCATGTTGAAGGTGTGGGCTCTATTGCTAGATTCTGGGAATTTCGATTATTCATACCATGAACATTACTCGTCCCTTATGGGGGCAATATATATGGTACTGAAATGTAGTAAAGCAAGTGGAAGCAAAGACTATTAACTGGCCATTCTTTTGAAGAAAGTTTACGCAATGGTCATATAGGGAATGATTTTATATGGCAAATGGTTTCTATTGGGGAAGAAAGCGGTGAGTTAGTAAAGATGTTAAACCATTGTGGTCACTACTATGAGTCTATACTTTCAAAATATATTGCTCGATTAGAACGATTATTAGAACCAATTTTACTATTAACTGTCATGGGAATCGGTGTAGCCGTATTAGTTGTATCTGTTATGTATCCCTTTATTTACGTCCATTGCCAAACTTAGGAGGGACAATAGACACATGTTATATACATTGAAACTATTAAAAGGAGAATATTATGAAGTCTGTTATGCATATGATTCATGGAGTGAATCATCGATTAGAAATGTGCGGTCAATGGGTCGTAGATCGACTACATATTTCTCGTGTTCGAGAAGGGTTTAAAAAATCGAGAAAAGGCGGATTTACTCTCGTTGAATTAATGGTTGTAGTAGCGGTTATCGCTATATTTAGCAGCTATTGCGATGCCACAATTCTTATCTGCAGCGGATAAAGCTCGAAACGCTAAAGAAACAGCAGATATTCAAATTATTAAAAATGCCACTCAATTGTATATGATTGATAAGAATGTCGACACACCTCCAACAGTAGAAAATCTATATAAGGAAGGATATCTTACTGAACATGTTAAGACTGCAAAAGGAAAAGAATACACTATTACTTATGAAGTTGTCAGTGGTGGGACTTCAAAATCTGTTGTTGTTAAAGCACCTAATGAGCCTTAATTAACTTGTATAGATTATGAATTACATACGTTAGTTATATGAAAGGACAAGGTATGAAAGGGACCAATTATGTGATAGGACTTTTTGTATATATAGCATCTATATTGCTACCTGTTATAGTTTCATCAAAAGCAATATCTTATACTCACATTGCTTTGTATGCTGTGTTTTCACTCATCATCATAGCAGGTGCTACCATCGATATGCATTACTATATATTGCCTGATGAAGGGGCATTAGTTCTTGTAATAGGTGGCATTATATATAGCTATATAAATGATCAATCTATGTTAGTAACCTTATTAAGTGTTATCAGCGTAGGTGCTATTACATATGGACTTCGTTTGATTAGCCATAAAGGCTTTGGCATAGGCGATATTAAATGGTTTTCTGCTATTGCACTATGGCTCACTCCATGGGAAATTATATGTTTCTTTTACGTAACTTTTTGTGTTGGTTCTCTCTATCTCTTACTCGCCGGTTATCGTAATCGATATATCCCATTTGGTCCCTTTCTATGCTTTGGCGGATGGTGTGCCTTACATGGTGGTTCCTATATGGAGGTGCTTTATCAATGGTTAAGGTGCAACTTATAAATCGTCAAAGTGGATCTTTATTGGCGGAATGGATTATTACTATTGGTTTAATCTTATTGCTCATTTCTATTGCCTTACCTATTGTGACAACACCTAGTCGTTATACTTTAAATGGTGCTACGCAAGAGGTGGCGTATATGCTCAAGAAAGTTCAACTGTGGTCTATGTTAGGGCATAAATCTAATGGTAAAGGGAGAATGCTTTTTATTTTAAATAAGGACAGTTATACCTTAGAGGAAGATGTTAATCATCATACGGTAAACATATCATTACCGCAAAATATTGAGAATGAACGGTCTATGACAATTATTTCTTTTTCAGCCTTAGGCTTACCTTATGATGGGACAGAAATTATTTTGAAAGATCGTGAAAGTGGTGAGAAAAATCGTATATGGATATCTGTACAAACAGGGGCGAATTAGATGGGAAGAAGTGCACTGAAGGATTTATGTATGGTGACGCTTTAATATCAGCCGCTATAATCATGTTCATTTTACCGGTTGTATTATCTATATTTTTGGATGGCTACTCTTACGGTATATAGGGCGTATTATTGGGATCATATATTGCAAGATACCATAACGTATTTAGAAGTGGCTAAAGCTTCTTATTATAAGAATGGAGCAATAGAAACTGGTGTATATAATTCTCAATTTACAATGAGTCCCAGTGAAAAAATTACCTATAAAATACATATAAAGCCTGTAGTGATAGAAGGTGTATCTTTACAACGATTAACAGTAGATGCCATCGACAATCAATCTGTTGTCTATTCTCTATCAGTTGATTTGAGGGATACATTGAAGGGCGAGGATATAGAAACGGTAATTGGGAAGAATAAAGAATACAAGCAGAATCCATAACAGATAGAAATAAAAATAGAAATGATATGGGTTTTATTTTGTATTCTACGCTTATTAGTATGATGATTTCTATCATAGTCCTTACCTTATTGTTAGGTATCGTATTCTATGCAGTTATGTGGGATGCTAAATTACTTGATAGTGTAGCTATGATGGAGGATGGTCGATATACACGGCGTATGGTTGTGGCTCATATGATATGGAATCCTGTGAAGGTTACTGTAGAAGATCGTAATACAAGTTTATATATTCACGATACAAAGCGCACAACCTTAACTGTACAACGTCATGCATTATACAGAAAATTAACGGATGGTAGCTTGCAACCTGTCAGTGGTAGTCGAATTGTAGGAACTACAGATAAAACGAAATGTGGGCTATACCCAAGAATACCCTTTTAGTGTAGATACTAATGGGACCGTGTATTTACGTTGGTATATTAATAATCGTTTTGTTAATGATAGAAAATATACAAGTGGTTATGGAGGATTATCCATATATGAGGTCTCTATTGGACAGAGTGCTATTTATGATTGGTATACAAGTAAAGAGGAGACAGGTTATGAACGTAGGAGCCCATAACGCGGGCTTTATTACATATATAGCGATACTTACAATGTCCTTTTTATTATTATTAGCTTTTATGGGGCTGCGTATAGGACAAATATGTGAAAGTAATGCGGTAGACGAATTGCATTTGGAAGAGGCTCATTATGCAGCACAGAAAGGTGTTCATTGGTTTGTGGGCTATTGTAAATTAGGAAATGTATGGGACTTTCAAAATAAATTAGTTGTGATAGATGATGAAAATGTAGAGATTACTATTGAAGCAGACCAATCAACAGATAATCCGCGACATATTATGAGTTATGGAAAATTGAAAAATAGTGAAATCGTGAGTCGTGTACATATGTATGTGACCGTAGATAAAGAAAAACATATGCATGTTATAAAGGTAAAACCTTATTGAGGTGATTCTATGAAACGAAAAAAGAGAATACATTCTGGAGTATGTATAACTGATGAACATATTGTATGTGTTACCGCTCATATAGAAAATAAAACAATGGTCATTACTGATGCGTTAGAAATGAAGCGTACAGGACCTATTGATGAAGACGTTACAAAATTTATAGAAACGTATGATTTAGATGAAGGGGCCTATAGTATTGTTGCTAATATTGATACACAAATGCATGTAGCACCTTATGATCCTCATGATTTTGATATGAAGGAGTTTATAAAGTGGAATATAGAGGACTACTTTAGTTTTGAGGGGGATAGTTTCCAAATGGATGCTTGTCGCCGGGAATATCCACGACACAATTATCATATGTTTATGGTGGCTGTAGATCGGCATTCACTAGAGCTTTTGAAGCAAGGTATACGAGATACTTATGCACCCTGTTGATGTTATTGATTTTTGGCCTATTCCTATTTGTTATTGCTTGATGCGGCGCAGTGGTACTGTAACAGGTGTTGTGGAAGAAGGCGCCATGCATTTATGGCTTTGGTGGAATGATATATGCATTCAAGAGTGTATTGTACCTATTACTGGTAGCGATGTAGCTGAAGCTATGGATAAGTTAGAAGTGAGATTACAAGACTTTGGTATAGATGAGATACAGGGAATTCGGATGTATGGGTTAGAATCTATAACAAATGAAGAACGGACAGATATGGAAGGTATAATTTCCATGTATGGAGAAACTGAATATATTCCATTATTATTTTTAGGTCGTGGTCGTAATCGTTGCAAGCAAGGACAATTAGATTGGGACATGGCTATCGGTATGGCAGCAAGGGGGCTTAAATGGATTGGATTGGGCTGGTAAGGACAGATGTATTAATTTAATGCCTCGCTCGTTACGATGGCATAGTTTATGGCATACCTATCGATACCTTCTTTATGGGATAAGTCTTATATACATTATAGTAGGGCTTGTTACTATATATAGTTGTTGGTCAGCTATCGTAGCTATGAAAAATCGAAAAGATAGACTTTGTACGATTGCAAGCAAATGCTCAGTATCAAGAAATACATCAACAATATGGTGAATTAATGGAAATAAGAAATAAAATAATAAAGAATAAAATCTTAAGAATCAAAACAGATATATTACCCAATACAATGGTCGTATATATTCTTGATGCCGCTATGTCAGAACATATTAGTCTACAGCATCTTAGCATTAAGGATGGGCGTATCAGTATAGATGGTATAGGTACGAGTGACGAAATGTGTCGTAAATTTATTGCTATTCTCCAACAAAAATTACTAGGGATGGAGTGTCATGGAACAGTTAAAGCAGATAAAGGTGTTTATACATTCCATATGGACGGATCTAAAAGAGAGCACAACGTATCAGGTCGAGAGAATATTAACGGGCCTAGTGTTGTGGGGGATGCTCATTAGCCTTTCTATGTATGGGCATATTTATTTTGAAGACAAAAATAATAGCTTAAAAAATCAACAAGATAATTATAATATACAAATGAATGCTGAGTCAGATTATATAGTGTCTAATGAAGCAAAACTATTAGAATCTTTTACACGGGAACAAGACATCTAATACAAGTTCTAATACAAATATTTTTGATTCCTTGCAAGGAGAACCATTAATGATTGTCAGTACTGATGAGCATGAAGGTATACTAGAATTAACAGTATTAGGTAGTACAGAGCGTATGATTAACTGGATAAATACTGTTGAAGAAAAGGATCCTTCACGCCGTATAGAAATAGAAGATATAGAACGTAAAGGTAATGTAGTTTATGTGCATTGTGCAATTAAATCGATTATAAAACCTTAATGAAAACGGTGTGTACTGTATAGAGACAGATTATAGATTTTATGTCTATAGTCTGTCTTTGTTTTTGGACCATTTTATAGTACAATGAAGGATATGTAATGATAAGGGGCACATAATAGATGATAATAAAACGGAATATTATGCTCATCGGTTCTATGGGAAGTGGCAAAAGTCACTTTGGACGGAAACCTTGCAGAACGCAAGGGTTGGCAATTTGTAGATACCGATCGCGTATTAGAAAGTCGTTTTGGGTTGCCCATTGCTGAGATTTTTAAAAAGATAGGAGAAAAAGCATTCCGCCGCGCCGAAATGGATGTACTAAAAAAGGTTTGCTTATACCATGAAGCAGTGATTTCTGTGGGGGGGAATTTTCCTATTGAACATCGCACCTTAAAGGTATTAAAAAAATATTCCTATATTATTGGTATCCGAGCTGCACAATTCCGTATTGTCAGTCGGGTGAATCGCCGTGTTGGGAAACGGCCTACCATGGACTATAGTAATGTGAATGCCTTTGTACATGCTATGATACAATCGTGGAAGCCCGTGTATAAGCAGTGCGATTTTGTACTAGATACAACAAATGGCCGGACCTATGATTTTATACAGCGTATTGAGGATGAATTAGATGCCTCAGATGTGCAATTTAAAGCAAGACGTCAACCCAATGATACAAACGATGTAGATGCTAAAGAAGCAGCTGAAGATATACAATTTAATAATCAACAAAGTAGGAAAAAAGAGATTTCTGAAGCAGTATCAAAAAGAGCAATGTCTAATAAAATTCGTTATGATAAGAGGTATAAACAAAAGACTTCTAATCAAACGAATAAAAAAGGTAAAGCACATAGTATATCCAAACAACGTACACCACAAGGGGGTAATGGATATGAGAAGAATCGCAATATTAACAAGCGGCGGAGACGCACCTGGAATGAACGCCGCCATAAGAGCGCTAACTAGAAAAGCTATACATGAAGGTTTTGAAGTATTTGGTATTGAACGTGGCTATTTAGGTATCATTGAGGAAAAGATATTTCCCTTATCGAATCGAGATGTTGGTGGCATCATAACACAAGGTGGTACGATGCTGAAAACGGCTCGTTTTCCAGAATTTCAAAATGAAGAAATTCAACGCAAAGCTTATGATATTTTGAAAGCTTATGACATCGACCATCTAGTCGTTATCGGTGGTGATGGCTCCATGCGTGGTGCTGCAAGTTTATCTAAACTTGGTATGTCTACTATGACCATTCCATGTACGATTGATAATGACATGGGTGGCACACAATATACGATAGGCTATGATACGGCTCTTAATACGGTAGTTGATGCGGTTGGGCGTATTCGTGATACATCAAACTCCCATGAACGTGTAGCTATTGTGGAGGTTATGGGGCGCAAAGCTGGACATATTGCATTAAAGGCAGGCCTAGCTTGTGGGGCAGAAATAGTTTTGGTTCCTGAAAATCCCATGCCTTTACATGCGGTTTGTCGTCATTTAAAGGAAACACAAATTCGGGGTAAAGAATATAGTGTTATTCTCGTTGCAGAAGGTGCCTATAACAGCGGTGAGGTGAAAGCTTTTATCAAGGAGCATACAGAATTTGATCCTAGCCTAACTGTGTTAGGCTACTTACAACGTGGCGGTGGTCCATCGGCATTTGATGCTATTTTAGCGGCTCGCATGAGTGAAGTCTGTATTAATTTATTGATGAGTGGTGTCGCTAACCGATTAGTAGGTTATATAGATGGTCATATCCGTGCGCTATCTTATGAAGAGGCAGAACGTCTTGAATTTCCAATCGATGAGAAGGATTATAGATTATTGTCAATATTGAGTAGTTAATGGCCCGTAAGGGCTATTTTTATATATCATAATTTATTCATTAATGAAATTATATTGCGTAAAAGCAATTGGTGCTGTATAATTTAAAAAAATACTATATGTGTTGATATAGAATAAATGTCTTTTTAATATATCTTCATCTTAAAAAAAGGAGATCATAATGAAAGAGTTCTTACAAAAGCATCGTAAACGTATAGTAACAGGTGCTGTTGTTCTTTGTGTTCTTGGTGGCGGCACATATTACTACATGGATAGTCTAAATGCAAATCAAGCACAAACGTTATACACTACTGGCAAGGTTGAAAAGGGTGATGTAAAAACTAGTATCAGTGCCACAGGTACTATTAACCCTGTAAATTATGTAGATGTTTCTACAAATGTTGCTGGTAAACTTGAAAAAGTTTTAGTTAAAGAGAATGATCAAGTTACGGCCGGTCAAGTTATTGCTTATATTGATACACGTCAATTACAAGCATCTGTTGATGATGCTCGTGCGCGTTAGCCAAAGCAGAACTTGATATGAATCGTTATAAATCCTTGGCGGCTCAAGATGCTATTGCACAACAAACATATGATGATTCTGTAACAACTTATGAACGTGCTAAATCTACTTATGAACGTGCAGCTGCAGATTTAAGTGATGCTACTATTACAGCTCCAATGTCTGGTACTGTTGTTGGTACACCGCTAAAAGCCGGTCAAACTATTAGTACTGGTATTTCCACACAAATGATCATTGCTACCATTGCAGATTTAAAAAATTTAGAGATTTATCTTACTGTAGACGAAACTGATATTGGCAATATCAAACAAGGTGCTAAGGTAGAGTTTACTGTAGATTCTAAGCCAGGTGAAACTTTCACAGGTTACGTTTCTGAAATTGCAAAAGGTACAAAGGGTAATATGGGCACTACAAGTACAAGTGTAGTGTACTATACGGTTAAAGTTCAAATTCCTGAAAATATTTCAGGTAATTTCTTACCATCTATGACAGCTCGTGCCACAATCTTTGGTGAAGATATTAAAAATACATTGGTAGTTCCTCTTACTGCTGTACGTACGGATAAACAAGGTGAGTATGTATATGTAATAAAAGATGGTCAACCAGTACGTACCGCTGTTTCTACAGGTGTAACTGGGGATACTAATGTTCAAATCCTAAAAGGTTTATCTGAAGGTGATGAAATTATCGTAAGCGGTGATGTGAATGCACCAAAAAATAATGTAGCTGGACCATTCTAAGGGTAGGTGCTTATGAACCAAACAGTAATTGACATACAAGGGATTACAAAAACCTATGTGAATGGCAAATTATCAGTACCTGTTCTGCATGGCATTGATTTAGTTGTCAATAAGGGTGAATTTGTATCCATTATGGGGCCATCTGGATCTGGTAAATCAACCTTTATGAATATTCTCGGATGTTTGGACCGACCTACAACTGGTTCTTATCGACTCAATGGAGACGAGGTTGCTACCTTATCTGATGATGAACTTGCGTATGTACGTAACAAACAGATAGGTTTTGTATTTCAAAGCTTTAATTTGTTGACAAAATTGACAGCCCTAGAAAATGTAGCGCTTCCTATGATTTATGCCGGTGTAAATAAAAAGATGCGCATTGAACGGGCCACTCAATTATTACAGTCTGTCGGCTTGGGCGAGCGTATGGACCATTTGCCATCCGAGTTGTCTGGTGGGCAACGTCAACGTGTGGCGATTGCTCGTGCATTGGCAAATAATCCTGCTATTATCATGGCTGATGAACCGACAGGGAATCTTGACTCCAAGTCAACCATTGACGTTATGAACATCTTTCGAGGCCTTCATGATGAAGGCCGTACGATTCTTCTAGTTACACATGAACCGGATATTGCTACGTACGCGAGTCGTAATGTAGTCTTGAAAGATGGGATAATCGTAGAGGATTCGATCAATTCTAATATGACTCCTATAAAGGAGGTGCCTAATGTATAAAGAAAGTTTTCTAATGGCATGGGCTTCCTTGATTGCTAATAAATTGCGCTCCCTTTTGACCATGTTAGGTATCATTATCGGTGTAGCAGCTGTTATTGCCTTGGTATCTATCGGTAATGGGGTGAAGCAAGATATTGAGAATTCTATTTCTAGCTTAGGCTCTAACTTGTTGGTAGTTCTGCCAGGGGCGCCGCGGACGCCAGGTGCTAGATCTTCGCAGGGGTCCATGAAATCGTTGAAAATATCTGACTATGAAGCTATTGCTAAGTTAGAAGGTGTAAAAGCCGCCAGTCCTATGACAAATGGCTTTTATGTGGTGATTTATCAAAATAAAAACTGGACTACATCTGTTGCGGGGGTTAATTCTAACTTTCAGGACGTAAATAATTGGACTATGACATCTGGTCGATTTTTCTCCGATAAAAATGTTCAGAACCGAGAACGTGTAGCGGTTGTGGGACAAACGGTAGTAAAAATTTGTTTGCTGATGAAGATCCTGTAGGCAAGGAAATCCGTGTTAAAAATATTCCATTCCGTGTCATTGGTGTTCTCAAAAGTAAAGGGAACGGAACCATGGGTAATGACCAAGACGATACGGTGTTAATTCCATATACAACATCAATGGAGCGCGTAGAGGGCATTGACTATCTTCGCAGGGTGTATGTTGTGGCTAAGGATGATGAGGTCATCGATCGTTTGCAGGCAGATATAGAGAACTTGTTGCGTGTTCGTCATAATATAAAAGATACAAATTTGGATGATTTTCAATATTCAAAATATGAAATCTATTATGGAAACAGTGGCTCAGACGACCGGAACATTTACGTTATTCCTGGGGGCTGTTGCTGCGATTTCTCTAGTTGTAGGTGGCATTGGTATTATGAACATCATGCTTGTATCTGTAACGGAACGGACTCGAGAAATTGGTGTGCGTAAAGCTTTGGGGGCTACGTATAGCGTAATTGTTACGCAATTCTTAATAGAAGCCGTTGTAATCAGTTTGATGGGGGCTTTATTGGTATTGCTTTCGGTATAGGAGCCTCAAAAGTAATCGGAATGGTATCTGGAATGAGTACAATTGTATCTGTTCCAACAATCATAATGTCCTTTGCCTTTTCCATGGCTATTGGTTTGATTTTTGGTATATACCCAGCCCGTAAAGCGGCTAAGCTCAATCCAATCGATGCATTGCATTATGAATAGTTTTGAATTTATAAATGTGTTTTCTTAAGAACATACCATATAATTAGATAGAGTTATTCGCATATGGTGCGTTGCATGATACAATATGTATGATGTAACGCACCATTTTTATATGTTTGTATTGAATTTTGACATTTAACTATAAAGATTTTCATACAGGTAATGTAATAGACTTAGTATTTAGATTAGTTAATCTATGGGTATGTATATAGAATGGAGAACCTTATGGCTACAACATTGTTAGAATATTTCAACGAATTACGAGATCAGAATCCCATTTTCTTGGGTAAAAGATTCTGAGATTACAGCTGTTGAACCAGGTCATGCGGAAATGACATTGCAAACAAATGAAACAGATTACTGTAATTTTTAGAGGGATTTGTATGGTGCTGTTGGTATTGGTTTAGCAGATAGTGTGATGGGGACTGCTTGTTTTACATTGGGAAAATCTGTTAGCACTATTGATCTTAATGGTAACTATGTGAAAGCTGTTAAGGGCGGTGCTGTATTGCGTGGTGTAGCCAATGTAGAGCATAATGGTAAAACTACTATGGTTGCTACCGCTCGTATTTATAATGAATTAGGTGAACTTGTTCACTTGGCACGGGGTACATTTTTTGTACTAGAAGAGAAGCCATTACCTGATTTACCATGGCGTTTTATTGAAGAAGATAACCCTGATTTGGTATAATATAAGTTAGACTTTTACAAATAGGAGGATGCTTGAATGGAACAAGAATTACAACGTATTAAGGCAGAAGCCCTTGATGCCATCAAAGGCGCTGCTAATCAACAAGCGTTGCAAGATATACGTGTTAAATATTTAGGTAAAAAAGGCGAGGTAACGGCTTTATTAAAAGGTCTTGGTAAATTATCTCCAGAAGAACGTCCTAAAGCGGGGGCCCTTGTTAATGCTGTTCGTGAAGCGTTAGAGGCTGAAATTGATACAGTTAAAGCTCGTATGGAAACTGCAGAGTTAAATGCTCGTTTAGAAAAAGAGCGCATCGATATTACATTACCTGGCCGTGCACAAAAAACTGGTCATATCCATCCATTAACAAAGGTTAATGAAATGATTGAAGACTTCTTCATGAAAATGGGGTATACCGTTGAAGAAGGTCCAGAAGTAGAGCAAGACTACTACAACTTTGAATGCTTAAACTTGCCTAAAGATCATCCTGCACGTGATATGCAAGATTCCTTCTATATTACAGAAAACTTCTTATTACGCACGCATACATCTCCAGTACAAGCTCGTACAATGCAACGTCATGAACCTAATAGCCCAATCCGTATGATTGCGCCTGGTAAGGTTTACCGTTGGGACTATGATGCGACTCATTCCCCTGTATTCCATCAAGTGGAAGGCCTCATCATCGATGAGCATATTACATTTGCTGACTTAAAAGGCACATTAGAGTCCTTCTTACGTCACATGTATGGTGATGACACAAAGGTACGTTTCCGTACAAGCTTCTTCCCATTCACAGAACCATCTGCAGAGGTAGATATTTCTGTGTAATGTGTGGTGGTGAAGGTTGCCGTGTATGTTCTCATACAGGCTGGCTTGAAATTTTGGGCTGCGGTATGGTTCATCCCGATGTATTGCGTATTAATGGGTACGATCCTGAAAAGGTTAAAGGCTTCGCCTTTGGCATGGGCGTAGAACGTATTGCTATGCTTTTATATGGCATTAACGATTTACGTCTATTCTTTGAAGATGATGTACGATTCTTGGAACAATTTTAGGAGGAACTCATGAAAGCAAGTTTACAGTGGATGAACGAATACGTGCCTGTGGATATGAATCGTCCTGCTCAAGAATTGGCCGATGAATTAACACAAGCTGGTATTCCTGTAGAAGATGTCATTGCTATGGATAATGGCATTAAGAAAATTTATACTGGCAAAATCGTGGAGATTACAAAACATCCAGATGCAGATAAATTACAAGTATGCCAAGTTGAATGCCTTACAGAAGAAGGCGAACCTGTTACAAAACAAATCGTAACGGCTGCTACTAATGTTGCAGTAGGTCAAATCGTGCCTGTAGCGTATCATAAATCTCGCTTAGCTGATGGTACAGAAATTAAAAAAGGTAAATTGCGTGGCGTTGTTTCTGAAGGCATGTTCTGTTCCGTTGCAGAATTTGGTATCTCTAGCGACTTAGTATTGCCAGAAGAAGCTCAAGGAATTTACATTTTCCCTGAAGGAACACCAATTGGTCTTGATGTAAAAGATGTTTTAGGCTTAAATGATACAGTATATGAATTTGAACTCACCGCTAACAGAGCTGATTGCTTCTCAATGGTTGGTTTGTCCCGTGAATTTGGAGTCATGACAAATCAAAAAGCTTTATTCCCTGTTATCATGGTTAACGAGAATGGCGAATCCATTGAAGGCAAAGCATCTGTATCTATCGAAGCTGATGATCTTTGTACGCGTTTTACAGCTCGTGTAGTAACTGATGTTAAGGTTGAGCCATCTCCCATTGTGGATGCAAAACCGTTTACGTAATAGCGGCATTCGTCCTATTAATAATGTAGTAGACGTAACAAATTATGTTATGTTAGAACTTGGTCAACCTATGCATGCCTATGATTATGATCATGTAAAAGGTCATAAATTAGTGGCGAGACGTGCTAAAAATGGTGAAGTGCTTGTTACACTTGATGGTTCTGAACGCGAATTGAATGACTCCATGCTTATCATTGCTGATGCTGAACGTCCAGTAGGTGTAGCAGGTATCATGGGTGGCTTTGATAGTGAAGTGACAAACGAAACGACCACAGTTATGTTTGAAGCTGCTGTATTTAATGGTCCATCTATTCGACGCACTGCTAAAGCTCTTGGCATGCGCTCTGAAGCATCTGGCCGTTTCGAACGTGGTGTAAATCATAAATACACCGCCTATGCTATCGACAGAGCGGCGCAATTATTACAACAAATCTGTCCTACTTGTAAAGTTGATGTAGGCGTTATCGATGTATATAAAAATCCTGTAGAACAACATACAGTTACTTTTACAGCAGAACAAATCAACGATTACTTGGGTACAAATATTGAAAAAGACGAAATGGTTCGTATTTTGACAGCCCTTGAGTTCGTTGTAACCGAAGAAGGAGACAAGTTGTCTGCCCTCGTTCCAACATGGCGTGGTGACGTAACAGTGATGCCTGATATCGCCGAAGAAGTGGCTCGTATCTACAACTACGATAATATTGCGCCTACAATTCCGGTAGCCGTATTATCCTCTGGTGGTATGACACCTAAGAAAGCGCTTACTAAAGAGGTAACTCATGCATTGGCTAAATTGGGTATGACTCAAATCATTACGTTTAGCTTCATGCATAAAGATGGTCTTTCCAATATGATGCTTCCTGAAGGGGATAGCCGTTATACAGCCATTCCAATCTTGAACCCTATTTCCGAAGAATTCCCTTATATGCGTACTACATTGGTACCAGCTGTTATTGAAGCTGCAAAACGCAATATTGCGCAACAAAATAAGGATCTTTGGTTATTTGAAACAGCTAATGTATATGAACCAAAAGCGTTGCCTTTAACAGAAGTACCTCATGAACGCCCTATGGCTTGTGGTATATTGATGGGGCAAAGCAAACCAAGCTGGTTGAATCAAGCAGAACGCACTACAGATTTCTATGATGTAAAAGGGTATTGTAGATGCGTTGTTAGCTGAGCTAGGCGTTACAAGCTATGAAATAAATCGTGGTACTGAGCCATACTTCCACCCAGGTGTAAGCGCTCAATACGTAGTCGATGGTAAAATGATTGCTCAATATGGTGAATTACATCCACAAGTGAGCAAAAACTTTGATTTACCTGGTAAAGTATATATGTTTGAAATCGATTTGGAAGCCGTATTATCCTTAACGATTCCACCGTTCCGTTATACATCCTTCAGTAAATTCCCAGGCACTAGCCGTGACCTTGCCATCGTTGCACCTGTGTCCGTATCTAGTGGTGAAATTTTATCCATCATTAAAGAACATGGTGGAGAATATTTAGAAAGTGCGTCTATCTTTGATGTTTATGAAGGTGAACATATCGAAGCAGGTTACCGCAGTCTCGCATACAACTTACAATTCCGCTCTATGGAAGGTACGTTGAATGATGAGGATATTGACGGTAATATTCAAGCTATTATTGATGCATTAGCAGAAATTAACTGCAAATTACGTTAATTTTAAGCAGTATATTGAAAGGGTTTACCATATGGTAAACCCTTTTAGTACTATAGTTATGCCTTTTAGTTAGGTAGAAAGGACTGTCCATGGAATTATTGGCTCCTGCCGGTACGATGGAAAACTTTATAGCCGCTTTAGAATCTGGAGCAGATGCCATTTATCTTGGTGGCAAAGGTTTTAATGCCCGAGCTCATGCAGCAAACTTTGGAATTGAGGAATTAACCGAGGCTATTCGCTTGGCCCATATTCTAGATGTGTCTGTATATGTAACGGTAAATATCCTCATAGGTGACTCCGAATTATCTGCTCTTGAGGCATATTTAAAGGACTTAGAGCGCATCGGCGTGGATGCTATCATCGTTCAAGATTTAGCAGTGGCTAAATTGGCGCAGCGAGTGGCTCCTAAATTACACTTGCATGGCAGTACACAAATGACTGCAGCTACGCTCGATGTGGTTCGTTTTTATGAAAGTCTCGGTTTTACACGTGTCGTTTTAGCTCGTGAATTGAGCCTCGCTGAAATTGAACATATTTGCAAGAACTGTACAGCTGAAATCGAAGTCTTTGTACACGGTGCGTTGTGTGTATGTTATTCTGGTCAATGCTTAATGAGTTCTTTCATCGGTGGTCGCAGTGGTAACCGTGGTGCTTGTGCACAGCCTTGTCGGTTGCCTTATGAGCTATTGGATTCTTTAGGTACTAGCTTGTTGCCAAAACACGAAGCCTATCTATTAAGTCCAAAGGATCTTAACTATAGTGAATATATGAATGAACTTGTGGCAGCCGGTGTTACGTCCTTTAAGGTAGAAGGGCGTATGAAAAAGGTTTCCTACGTGCGTCAAGTTATTGGAACCTATCGTCATATTTTAGATACGGCTCATATAGATTCTACTGATGCCGATGCATTAGCTTCTGGATTTAATCGTGGATTTTCTACGGATTATTTAACAGACCATGTAGGAAAATCAATGATGACCGTGGTGGCCCCAAATAATCAAGGGAAATTGATTGGCAAAGCAGAGGTCAAAAAGGGTCAAGTTCATTTATTCCTAACAGAACCAATTGAAAAAGGATCACTCTTAAAGGTCATGCAACGTTCTGGTAGTATTACGTACTATCAAATCGATCAGAACTGGTCTCTAGTGGATGAAAAGCATATTGTAGGTAAACCGGATGAAGGCTTTGCTGCGGGGCAAGTATTCCTTGCATCAGGCCCTAAAGCTCAAAAGCAACGGGGACTACAAGACTTTACCGCTAAATTAGAGGTACATGGTTATCTATCTATTAATACTGAACGAGAAATACCTTATACAGAACTAACCTTTGTATTGAATGATGGTCGTACTGTGACTATATCTAACGAGTTTGAACCTGTTTATGCTAACAATAAACCGACTACATTAGAGAAGGTTAGAGATCAAGTAGGTAGATTAGGGAATACATTATTTACACTAGGCTCTATGTCTATTCCTGATGGACCGTACATGTGGCCCGCTAGTGTTTTAAATGCATTGCGTCGCGATGCTGTAGAGGCGCTAGAAAACTTGTTGCTTACAGACCATGAAGCAGCTTGGGCAGAACGTGCTGTAGAACCCCGAAATATGTCATCATTAGTAGCTAAAAGTAAGGTTCAATACACAGAGCCTATGGTGAGTGCTCGCGTTGATGAACTCGATGGTGTAAAAGCAGCAATCGAAGGTGGTGCTAAGAAGATTATCTTTGGTGGTGACCGTTTGCAACGTAAGCCTTATGAAATTAGCATCTACGAGCAGGTAGCCAAACTTTGTAAAGAGCATAATGTGCTTTGTGTATTTGCTACGCCTCGCGTCGTTAAAGATGATGAGGTAGACGCGTACATGAATACGCTTAAGGCCATAGTTGAGTCTAAACCAGATAGTATTTCTATTCATATGCCACAAGCTCTATTATGGCTTCGTGAGTTAGGATATTCAGGTGCTATTGAAGCTGATACAGGTCTTAACATATTCAATGGCTCTGCACTACAAGTATGGCAAGATTTTAATATGAGTAGTATAGCTCCATCCTTAGAGTTGACCTTGGCACAATTAGTAAACTTACAAAAATCTGCTCATTTGCCATTAGAGGTAATGGTACACGGTTATACAGAAATGATGATTTCTGAGTATTGTGCCATCGCTAGTTTTGTGGGCACTGGCAAAAAGGAAAACTGTCCTATGCCATGTGTAACAGAGGACTATGCATTGAAGGACCGTAAAGGGGAAGTGTTCCCATTGCGTACCGATCCTTATTGCCGCATGCACATCATGAATAGTCATGAAATGGATATGCGTGCTTACGTGCCCGAGTTATATCGTAAAAGGGTCTACATATCTTGCGCATCGATGGGCGTCATATGGATCCACATCGATTGCGTAACATTGTAGCAGATTATGTATCTATTCAAAATGGAACAAAAGAGGCTCCTCCTAAGAGCGTAGGCAAGGATGATACGCCTATTACAAGGGGCCACTATTTTAGAGGTATTTTATAAAAGAGGTAGTACATTGTTTAACGAAGATGTATTAGACTTTCACCATATAAAAGAACAATTACAACAGCATTGTAGTTCTACCATTGCTAAAGAATTGGCTATGAATATTGAGCCAATGATCGATGCAAAACAAATTCAAGAGAATCTTGATGAAACAGCAGAGGCTATGCGTTCACTACAAACAGAGGTAGAACAGCCGTTAGGTGGTACACGAGATATTCGTGAATCCTGTAAAAAGAGTCGAAAAGACTTTGTCCTTACTCGTGAAGCATTGTGGGATATTTATTTGACCATTGGTGCTTATAAGCGCATGACAAAGTTCTTTAGAACGAAATATATGGATTATCCATTGCTATCCCTATGGGTACAGGATATGCCAAATACAGATCGCATTGAAAACCGTTTTAAACGCGTCTTTTGATGAAAAAGGGGGAATTGCTTGATACAGCGTCTCCTAAAGTTGGCGAGCCTTAGAAATACGATTATCAAGACTCGTGAAAAGATTAAAAATGATATTCAAGCTATCCTGCATGATAAAGATAATCAAAAGTATTTCCAAGAAACCATCATTACGCAGCGTAATAATCGTTACGTAATTCCTGTAAAACAAGAATATCGCCAATACTTTTGATGGTCTTATTCACGACCGTTCTGCAACGGGTCAAACACTTTACATTGAACCGATGCGCTTGGTGAATCTAAATAATGAATTACAAGAGGCTTTGATTGGTGAAGAGCAAGAGGTCTTGCGTATTTACCGCGAGTTATCGGCTCTTGTAAAACAACATAGCAATGATTTGATGGATGCTTGTGAAAAGGTATCCCATATCGAATTTGTATATGGTAAGGCAAGTCTTGCTATTTCTTATAAAGGTGTACCAGCTATCTTGAGTACTGACAGAACTGTTAATCTCATGAGAGCTCGTCATCCATTAATTCCACCAAATATGGTAGTGCCTACGAATATTCAATTAGGTACATCATATCGTATTCTATTAATTACTGGTTCTAATACAGGTGGTAAAACAGTATCCCTAAAAACATTAGGGCCTGTTGAGTTTAATGAATCAATGTGGTTTATTTATTCCTGCCGATCACGGTTCTATGTTACCTATATTCCATAATATCTTTGCCGATATTGGGGACGAGCAAAGTATTGAGGCCAGCCTTAGTACGTTCTCTGCTCATATGACACAAGTTATTTCCATCATTAAACATTGTGGTCCTAAATGACTTGGTATTTACTGGATGAGCTTGGGTCTGGTACTGATCCAGAAGAAGGTAGTGCACTTGCTGTATCTATCCTTGAGTTCTTCCGTAAAAAAGGGGCTCTCATGATGGTAAGTACCCATTATAATGAGCTTAAAAATTATGCATACCATACGGAAGGTATTGAAAAATGGCCACGTAGAGTTTGATGAGCGTACCTTAAAACCAACATATCGACTCCATATCGGCGTAGCCGGCAGTAGCCATGCGTTAAGCATAGCTGCACGTTTAGGTTTACCAAAAGGACATTGTAGAACGCGCAACAGAGTATAAATCTCAATTTGGTAGTCATGAAATGGAAGAAGTTCTTTCAGATTTAAACGAACAACTTCGTAAAAGCCTCTGAACGTGAAAGAGCCTTAAAGAAAGAGCTTGATGAAACACGTCGTATGCGTGGACAACTAGAGAAGGAAAAGAAACAGTTTAACGAAAAACGTAAACAAATCTTAGCCAAAGCTCAGGTTGATGCAGAATCCATGAAACGTAGTTTACGCGTTGAAGGGGAAGCGATTATCAAGCAATTGAAAGCACAATTCTCGAAACAAATAAGGATAGGCGTCAATCGGCTATTAATGCAGCACGTAAGGGATTTCTAGTGTTCATGTACCAGAAGCTCCAGTGGATGATGATCGTAAGTCGTTAACCGCAGATGCTATTAAGGTAGGCCAAGCTGTATATGTTACGTCCTTGCGTTCGTTTAGGGTACCGTGTTATCTATCAATGGCAATCGTGTAAATGTTGATATTAATGGACTAACAGCCACCGTTAAGGTTAGTGAATTACAATCAACTACACGTGAAGAAGGGCAATAAACTAGCACGTGAACAAAAAGCAGCTATGCCTAAAACAAGAAAAACGTATGGGTGGCTCTGCCGTACAACGTCAAAAAAAGAGGTTCGTACTGAAATCAATATTCTTGGACAAACAGTAGATGAAGCGACCGTTTCTGTAGGTAGATTTATTGACCAAGCTTTGCTTGGTGGTGTTAATCAAGTGCGTATTATTCATGGTAAGGGGTACAGGTGCATTACGTGAAGGCGTTCACCAATATTTACGTACCTTGCCCTCATGTAGCGCATTTTGAAACAGCAGTTATGATGAAGGTGGTGCAGGGGCTACAAATGTAGTTCTTAAATAAAAAGTATAATTTTCAAAATATTATAGATGGAAATAAAAAGGTAGTAAGATCCTAGGGTTTGCTACCTTTTTGTATAGATAATATTTGGATAGTAAATAAGTAGAAGAAAGGGCGGAACACTGAGTTCCGCCCTTTAGAAACTACTGTTGAATTAACGTTCCTTTTTTTTAGACTTTTTATTTTTCGATGAATTTGATTTTTGTTCTGTAACCTCTTCTTTTTGAGGCTTGTCATTACTTTTTATCTTTTTCATCTGTTGTTTTGCCTGTATCGTCTTTTCTTATCTGCTTTTTTTCGTCCTTTTTATCTTCTTTTTTAGGCTGTGCCTTTGCAGGATTGACGTAACCTTCAGAGATTGCTGATTGTGCGCTAGCTGGGACAGGGAAGTCAGATGCTGGAGTATTGGCAAGAGCATTTGGCCATGAATTGCCCCCACATAACAGCAGGTGTGCTACCACCCTGTAATACCTGTAATGTTTCGGTGCCGTAGTCATCACCAATCCAAACGGCAGCTACTAAATCTGGAGTGTAACCTATGAACCAAGCATCTTTGGAGTCATCAGTAGTACCTGTTTTACCTGCTGCAGGACGACCGATGGCTGCATTACCGCCAGTACCACCATTTATAACAGATTCTAGCATATTAGTCATGATGGCCGCATCTTTTTCATCAATAACGCGTTTTTCTTGGATAGAGTTTTCTTCTACAACTTGGCCGTTGCGATCTACAATTTTAAGGATAGCTGTAGGTTGAACCTTGATACCGCCATTAGCAAGTACACCGTAAGCCTGTACCATATCAAGAGGAGTAACACCATGAGTTAAACCACCAAGTGCTGTCGATAAGTTGTAATCTTGATCAGTTAGAGTAGAGATACCCATTTCTTTAGCAAGATTAATAACTTTAGTCATACCTACTTCATCGGCAACTTTTACAGCTGCTACGTTGCGAGAATGCTGTAATGCGTAGCGATATGTAATATTACCTTCGTAGTCATTTTCATAGTTTTTAGGACTCCAATTACCGAAAGTAACAGGGACTGTCCTCAACTATAGAACCAGGAGTTTTACCTGATTGAATAGCTGCTAAGTAAACGAAAGGTTTCATAGTGGAACCAGGTTGACGTTCTGCTTGTGTAGCGCGGTTGAAAGCGTCATCACCGCGACCACCGACCATGGCTACAATGTAACCATTGTGAGGGTTCATAGCTACTATAGCACCTTGTGGTTGAGATAATCCATTTTTATCAGTGTAGTAATTAGGCAAGTTTTGCATTGCTGCAACAGCAGCATTTTGTGCATCCATATCGAGAGTAGTATAGATTTTTAACCCATCTTTATAGATGGCATCATCGCCGTACTTTTTCAGAAATTTGAGAAATAACATAGTTAATGAAGTAAGATGCATTAGATTTCTCATGAGCTTGTTCTTGTTTAGCTATCAAACCTAAATCTGCTTGACGAGCTTCGTCAGCTTGCTCTTGTGTAATATAACCATATTTTAACCATTTGGCCTAATACGACAGCTTGACGCTTTTTACTAGCCTCCAAATCATTGAAATGGGGAGTAATAGTTAGGGCTTTGTGGTAAACCAGCAATGAGCGCCGCTTGTGCAAGTGTTAACTCACTAGCATCCTTACCAAAATATACATGAGATGCAGATTGTACACCGTAAGCACCTTGACCAAAGTAGATTTGGTTCATATACATTTCAAGGATTTCATCCTTGGTGTAATGTTGTTCAATTTTAAGTGCTAATAAATGCTTCGGAAATTTTACGTTTTAAATGTTCTATCTTGAGATAAGAATGCATTACGAGCTAACTGTTGAGTAATTGTAGAACCACCTTCAGATACGCCGCTATGTACAATGTTTACCCATACAGCACGTAAAGATACCAATTGGGTCAATACCATGATGCGTATAGAACCGAGAATCTTCAGTAGCTACAAAGGCATTCTGTAAATCTTTTGGTACATCTTTTAGAGGTACTGGTAATCTATTTTCTGTGGAGTGAACCGTAGTAATGAGATTGCCATGCACGTCATAAATTTGAGACGATGCAGAAGGGACGTACATTGGATACATCCGGTAGATTTGATAATGTGGCACTTATGAAAACCACAGCCACCACCGGCTACGATGAGTATAAGAGAAGTGCACAAATCCAAAATAGACGCTTAGGATTTGTTTTCTTCGGTGTAGAACCATTGCCATTTGAGCGGCGATTGGTTCTCGTATTTGAGTTACTACTCATAGAGTCACCTCTTTTTTCTTTTAGTAAATATAACGTAAATTCTATTACGCAGTTATAAATATTATATCATAAATGGCTTTAAAACCAATACTATATATAATTGTGAAAGTTTTTAGATAATGGTATACTAAAACAATAGTATTTCTAGGAGGATTATCATGATTAGTGCTCAAGAACAAGTGCGCCAAATTAAACATGGTGTAGCGGATTTAATTAACGAACAAGATCTTGTAAAAAAATAGAGAAAATCCATTAAGGAAAAATAAACCATTTAGTTGTAAAACTAGGTTTGGATCCAACGGCTCCAGATATTCATTTAGGGACATACTGTACCCTCTTCGTAAAGCTACGTTTATTCCAAGAATTTGGTCATCAAGTAGTGATCGTTATCGGTGGCTTTCACTGCTCGTATTGGTGATCCTACTGGTAAAAGTGTTACTCGTCCACCATTAACAAAAGAAGAAGTATTGAAAAATGCTGAAACTTATAAAACACAAATCTTCAAGGTATTAGATCCTGAAAAAACAATCGTTCGTGACAATAGTGAATGGTTAGAATCTATGAACTTTGCTGACGTACTTCGTTTGGCTAGCTCTTATACAGTTGCACGTATGATGGAACGCGATGATTTCAGCAAACGCTTTAAAGAAGGTCGTCCTATTGGCGTGCATGAGTTCATGTACCCATTGATGCAAGGTCACGATTCTGTTGCATTACATGCAGACGTTGAATTTGGTGGCACAGACCAAACTTTTCAACCTGTTGATGGGGCGTCATTTACAAGAGTTAGAAGGTCAAGAGCCACAAGTTGTTATTACAATGCCATTGCTTGAAGGCCTTGACGGCATTCAAAAAATGAGTAAATCTTTGGGCAATTACATCGGTATTGATGAAGAACCTAAAGAAATGTATGGTAAAGCAATGTCCATTCCTGATGAATTGATGATGCGTTATTTCATGCTCGTTACAGATATGTCTATTGAAGAGCAAGAGGACATGACAAAGCGTCTTGAATCCGGTGAATTGCATCCGCGTGATGCCAAGATGCAATTAGCACGTACCATTGTTCGCTTGTACCATGGTGAAGAAGCTGCTCTCGAAGCGGAAGAAGAATTTAAACGGGTGTTCCAACAACGCGCCATGCCTACAGATATTCCTGAATACGCTATGGATGCGCCAACAGAACCAATCTTTGTGCCACAATTCTGTACAGATGCTGGTTTGACTGCGTCCAATGGTGAAGCACGTCGATCCATTAAAGCAGGTGCTTTCAAAGTAAACGGTGAAAAAAATATACGGAAGAAAAACCTTACCCTTGAAGATGGCATGATCGTTCAAGTTGGTAAACGTAAATTTCGTAAAAATTAAATTTAACTAATATAAAACTGTGATGAGGTAGAAACCTCATCACAGTTTTTCTGTCTATTTTGTCTATAAGATTTTTCTATCTACTGAATCTGTTGTTTGTGAAGCAAAAAATTGACTTACAAGTTAATGTATAATGAATATACAAAAGATAATATAAAAATAAAATACAAATTTGATACATAAAAGATTTATACAGATATTGTATAAAATAGATTATAACTTGTGAGAGGACCATATATGGACAAGAAACTAAAGCTAACCTTTTAGAAACAACGAGAACATACTGTTCTTACAGATATTGATGTTATAACAGCGGCAGTAGCCGTGCCTCTATTAGAAATCGATGGAGAAGATCATATGGTGTTTACCGTGCGTAGTAATACATTGCGACGTCAACCCGGTGAAATCAGTTTCCCTGGCGGGCACTGTGAGCCTAATGATAAAAGCGGTGCCCATGCTGCCATGCGTGAATGCTCTGAGGAACTTGGTATAGACTTAGATCAAATTGAACTGCTAGGAAATCTAGACTGTTTAGTATCCGCAATAGGTGTAAAACTATATGCGGTCGCCGTGCGCCTACATACAAGTGATTTAAAACCAAATTCCGATGAAGTAGGCGAGGTATTTACAGTTCCCTTACAATATCTATTAGATATGGAACCGACCGTAGGTCACCTAGACATTGGAACTAAGCCGTTAAAAGGATTTTCCATTTCATCTATTAGAAGGATATAATATCGACTGGAAAAATTAGACAAAACTATTCCGTCTATTTCTATCCCTATAAACAATACACCATATGGGGACTAACAGGGACGAGTGTTGAAAGAACTTTTTAGATATATATAGGGAAGTTTATTTGCATAATAATGCCTATAAAAATTGACAGATTTATAAAATTAAGGTATACTATTTATGTGTAAAAGGTTTAATGTGTTGCACTAATTAATCTAGGAGGTTCTCACATGAATCGTGAAACAGCATACGTACTTTGGTTTGATGAATTACAACGTGAAGATGTTAATTTAGTAGGTGGCAAGTCTTCTTCTTTAGGGGAATTGACATCCTCCACTAATGTACCTGTACCTTATGGCTTTGCAACAACTGCCCATGGTTATCGTGAGTTTATGAAAACTACAGGTTTGGAAGATAAAATCCGGGCTGAGCTTGATGCTTTAGATGATGTAGAAAATTCTGCATTATTGCGCGAAGTGTGTGCTAAGATTCGCCGCATGATTTGTCAGGAAGAAATGCCAAAAAGACTTGGCAGATGCTATCCGTCATGCTTATGAAGAACTTGGTAAAAAAGTGAACGAAGAAAATCCGTTTGTAGCTGTTCGTTCTAGTGCAACAGCAGAAGATTTGCCAGATGCAAGCTTCGCAGGCCAACAAGATACGTATTTAAATGTACGCGGTGCTGACGTAATTATCGAAAAAGTAAAAGAATGCTACGCATCTACATTTCACAGATCGTGCACATATTACCGTGTAAAACAAGGCTTTGATCATATGACAGTAGCATTGAGTGCTGCAGTTCAAATGATGGTATTCTCTAAAGCAGCTGGCGTAATGTTTACTGTTGATCTTGTAACAGGCAATGATAACAATATTCTTATTGAAGGCTCTTGGGGTCTTGGTGAATATGTTGTACAAGGTACGGTTACACCAGATAATTTCCGTGTGGATAAAGAAAAGATGGAAATTACGGACCGTATGATTAACGATAAACATGTTCGCCTTGTTCGTAAAGCCGATGGTGACTGTGTTGAAGAAGTGGTGCCAGCTGACGAAGCAAAACAACAAGTTATTACAGATGCTCAAGTTTTGGAACTTGCAGAATATGCAAAAGCAATTGAAAAGCATTATGGTTGCTACATGGATATGGAATGGGGCGTAGATGAACGCAATGACAAGATTTGGATCTTGCAAGCTCGTCCAGAAACAGTTTGGTCCCGCAAAGAAAAATCAGAAACGTCCGAAAAAGCTAGCACATTAGATGCAGGTAATCGCGATATTATTGTAAAAGGTTTGCCAGCATCCCCTGGTAATGCAGCAGGTAAAGCTCACGTTATCATCAATCCTGAGGATATCGATGAGTTCAAAGAAGGCGAAATTCTTGTTACAGCTATGACAGCTCCTGACTGGGTGCCAGCCATGAAAAAGGCAAAAGCAATTGTTACTGACGCTGGTGGTATGACTTGTCATGCGTCTATCGTTAGCCGTGAGCTTGGTATTCCTTGTATCGTAGGTACTAAGAGCCGTAGTCATGAAGCGACTACCTCTATTAAAGATGGTCAAATGATTACCGTTGATGCTACAAATGGTATCGTATATGATGGCGTATTAGAAGATATCGTTAAAAAGCCTGAAGCTCAAGTTTCTACAGGGGCAGCAGCTGAATATGTGCCTGTAACAGGCACTAAGATTTATATGAACCTAGGCGATCCTGATTTGGCTCAAAAATATGGTGTACTACCATGTGATGGCATCGGTCTCATGCGTGAAGAGTTCATTTGGACAACCTTTATTCATGAACATCCATTGCACCTTATCGAAACAGGGCGCAGTGACTTTGCTGTAAATACATTGGCGGAAGGTATGCGTAAAGTATGCCAAGCATTAGCCCCTCGCCAAGTAGTAGTTCGTTTGAGCGACTTTAAATCTAGTGAATACCGTGACCTTAAAGGTGGCGATAAATATGAACCGCATGAATCCAGTGCATTACTTGGCTGGCGTGGCGCATCTCGCTACTATGATCCTAAGTACACACCTGCTTTCAAATTAGAATTAGAAGCAATCAAAAAAAGTGCGTAACGAATTTGGTTTCAAAAATCTACAAGTTATGATTCCATTCTGCCGTACTGTGGAAGAAGCTGAATTAGTAACTAACTTAATGGCTCAAGAAGGTCTTGCACGCGAGTAAAGACTTTAAAGTATGGCTCATGGCTGAGATTCCCATCCAATATTATCTTAGCTGATCAATTTAATAAATATGTAGATGGTTATTCTATCGGTTCTAACGATTTGACTATGCTTGTACTCGGTTGTGATCGCGATAACGAAACAGTTCAACATATCTATGATGAACGTAATTTAGCAGTTCGCAGAGCAATTCGTCACCTCATTGAGGTGGCCCATAAAGATGGTAAAACTGTATCTATCTGTGGCCAAGCGCCAAGCGTATATCCTGAACTTTGCGAATTCCTTGTGAAGAGTGGTATCGACTCTATTTCTGTTAACCCAGATGCAGTAGTTAATACTAAGAAAATGGTGGCTCAAATCGAACAACGAATTATGCTCGATGCTATGACTGGTCGTGGTCGTCAAGAATCTGACGAACTAATTTGGTAATAATATAGTTATGGTGAAAGAGGAGGCCTGTGGGTCTCCTCTTTTTCTGAATGGTAACTTAGGATATAATACAAACAGAGATGAAAGGGGGTTACCGTGTGAAACTGTCGAAACGACAAGAACAAATTGCTCAAATCGTTCGCGAAGAAGGTCCTGTAACAGGTAGTGCCATTGCTGAACATTTAGAGGTCACAAGATCTGCGTTGCGCTCAGATTTATCTGTATTGACCATGTTAGGTGTGTTAGATGCACGTCCAAACGTAGGCTATTACTATGTTGGACTTTCAAAGGAAACACAAACGGCTGAGCGATTAAAGTCATTTCTGGTAAGTGATGTATTATCTCAAGCAGTTGTGGTCAATGGGGATACGAGTTTGTATGATACAATTGTCACATTATTTACAGAGGATGTAGGTACTATATTAGTGTGTGATGGTTCATACCTAGTAGGTGTGGTATCTCGAAAAGATTTACTACGCGCCTCTATGGGACAAACAGATTCGCATACCATGCCTATATCTATGATTATGACCCCTGTAAGCAAGGTTATAGCGGTGGAGCCTACTGATACTTTGGTAGAGGCTGCACAGAAAATGATAGATTATGAAGTAGATTGTTTACCTGTCGTCGCTCGTGAGGATGTGGGTAACAAGAAGCGTTTAAAGGTTGTGGGCCGTGTATCAAAAACGACGGTAGCAAAAGTATTTTTAGAATGTAGCATACACTGAGGTTGATAGAATGGCAGAAAAAATTATTTATGCAATATCGGATTCTCTGGGGGAAACTGCTGAGGCTGTAGCGAGAGCTACGGCGAGTCAATATGATAAGGAGCAAATTGAAATTGTCCGTGTTCCCTATATTGATAGTGAAAGCCAAATTGATGAGGTCATAGACGACGCAAAACGTGGGAATCATGTTATTTGCCATACCATTGTGTCTGCGTCTTTACGTAAGTATTTGCATGAGAAGGTGGCTGAATATAATATTCCGGCTGTGGATATCATGGGGCCTGTTCTCGATGCAGTTGGTACTATCGCAACTACTAAACCTCGCATGACAGCAGGTATGGTTCATAAGCTCGACCAAGAGTATTTTAAAAAGGTTGAAGCTATTGAGTTTGCCGTGAAATATGACGATGGTAAAAATCCATCTGGTTTTGAAAAGGCCGACATAGTTATTATTGGTGTATCTAGAACTAGTAAGACACCATTGTCCATGTTCTTGGCGTACAAAAAGATTAAAGCCGCAAATTTGCCACTAGTTCCAGAGGTACCGTTGCCAGAGGAATTGTTCAAGATTCCGGCAAAAAAAATCGTGGGCCTTATTATAGATCCATACAAATTAAATAATATTCGTAGTGAACGTTTACGCGCTATCGGTCTTGAAGACGAAGCAAATTATGCATCTATTGAGCGTATTCAATCTGAATTGGATTATGCAAAGGCTATTATGCGTCGTTTGCACTGCCAAGTGTTAGATGTTTCTAATAAATCCATTGAAGAAACAGCTTCTCTTGTCATGCAATTGATTGATAAAAATCGCGCGTCGGAGGGTAAATGAATATACGTGAACAAATAGAGGAGAGGGAGGTTTTGTTTCTGTCTCCCTATGCTGCTAAAAGCCGCGATGCAATCCGTGATATAGAAGAAAAGCCTGATCCACTTAGAACCGCGTTTCAACGCGATCGGGATCGCATCATTCATAGTAAATGTTTTAGACGGTTAAAGCATAAGACACAGGTATATATTGCGCCAGGTGACCATTATCGGACACGCATGACTCATACCCTTGAGGTAGGTCAAATCGGTCGTACTGTGGCTCGTGCATTACGTTTAAATGAAGACCTTGTGGAAGCTATTGCCATGGGTCATGATGTGGGACATACACCATTTGGTCATGTAGGTGAATATGCATTGCGAGATATGGTGGGGCACTTTAATCATAATGAGCAAAGTTTACGCATGGTTGAGGTATTAGAAAGACATGGTGATCATCAAGGACTCAATTTAACCACCGCTGTTCGAGATGGCATCGTAGGTCACACAGGAGCTACAATTCCTGTGACCTTGGAAGGTCAAATTATTCGTATTGTAGACCGTATTGCGTATTTGTGCCATGATTTTGATGATGCACAGCGAGCAGGTATGTTGACGGCAGAGGCGTTGCCTTTTGAAGTGCGCGAACATTTTGGTATGACTCCATCCAGTATGATTACTGCAATGGTAGAGGATATGGTACGGGAATCCTGGATAAGCCAGCTATATCTATGTCTGCTGATGTGGAAATGACGATGAATCTATTCCGTCAATTTATGTTTAAACATGTATATTTTGGCACCAGCTTTAATTCCGGATCGCAAAAAGGCATCCCATGTGGTGAAAAATCTATTTACTCACTTCATGGAACACCCTGATGATATGGAAGGCTGTGAAACAGGTAAAGCGTTTTACTCTACACGTGATGTAGTTGATTATGTAGCAGGCTTAACAGATCAATATGCTATTAAGTTATTTAAAGCAATATTATATTCCAAATATTACATTATAAATAACAAAAAAGCAGTTAGTTCAAAATGAACTAACTGCTTTTTGAGACTCTAGAACCCCAAAGAGTACATGTACTTTTTATTTTACGCGCTGTAACTTTTATTAGAACGAAGGCGCTGAGTGCATACGTTTACTTTTTTGTAGCACCGTCTACAACCGCCCGTACTCTTTGAATGTTCGGTTTCCAAGTTTTTTTCTTGTGCGAATGTGAGAATGACTCACGTTCATACCGCTAGATGTGATTTACCACATACTTGCAAAGGTTTGCCATAGTTTCCACCTCCAAGCTTAATCTATAACATAACAAAAAGTATATTATCATAAAGAATAGCTTAAAGCAAAGTATTTTTGTCGTACATATTGCTCTTTTTATGAAATATACTACAATATAAGGTATACTATATATCATATTCTAAGATATAAATGGACTTTTTACACAAGGATATACAAAAATTGGATATATCTCATGTGTTTATCGTATATTTAAAGGAGTTTTTATGGATGAACGATTGACGACTATAAAGGGAATTGGTCCTGGTCGTGAGAAACAATTGCATAAATTGGGAATTACCAATGTTACATCCTTATTGACTTACTTTCCCAGAACCTATGAAGACCGGCGTACGATTTATAGAATTGGTGATTTAAAATCAGGTATGACAGGTGGTGTGGTAGGTACTGTTATTGCTGTACAAGAGAAACGACCTCGCCCTCGATTGTCTATTTTAGAGGTAGTCATTGCAGATGGCACAGGACCTTTGAAGATTGTTTTGTTCAATCAAGGGTATAAAAAGAACTTTTACAAAAAGGGACAACGTATATATGCATATGGTAAGGCTGAGTTTCAATATGGTTCCATGCAAATGAATACACCGCAAATGGAAAACTTTAGGAGACGGTGGTGAACCAGATCGAGGTATCGTTCCTATTTACGCGCTTGCTGATGGGGTATCTCAGTTTGTGGTTCGTTCATCTGTACGCAATTGGTTCGCAGCTAATCATGAGTTACCAGAGATTTTACCTGTGGAGGTTCGTGAAAGTCATCATTATATGAGTCGCTATGATGCTTTTAAGATGATGCATTTCCCAGACTCCTCAGAGCTTTACGAAAGAGGCTCGTTATCAATTGGCCTATGAAGAGTTGTTCGTCATGCAAGCTGGCTTTAGCTTTGTTGCGAAAGTAAAGAGCAATGCCATAGAGGGTCCCTAAAAATGGGACCAAACGGGGAACTAATGGCTCAGTGTATAGAGAATTTACCGTTTTCCTTAACAGGTGATCAACAACGAGCGTTAGAGGATATTCGTATTGATATGGAAGATGAACGACCTATGCAAACGTTGTTGCAAGGTGATGTAGGCTCTGGTAAAACTATTGTGGCTACCTTGAGTTTATTAAAAGCCATCGAAAATGGGTATCAGGGGGCATTGATGGCCCCTACGGAGATTCTAGCGGCTCAACATTACGAAGGGATACGAACTGTATGTGCTAATTTAGGTATTACCATAGAATTATTAACTGGATCCTCTACGAAAAAAGAGAAAGAATGCATCTATGAGGGCTTAGCAGATGGCAGAATCCAAATGATCATTGGAACGCATGCTCTTATCCAAGAGGGGGTTAATTTTCATAATTTAGGCCTTGTTATCATTGATGAGCAACATCGCTTTGGTGTAGATCAACGGGCGAGATTGCAACAGAAGGGAACATATCCTCATGTACTTATCATGACGGCTACACCAATCCCTCGTACCATGACATTATCCGTATATGGAGATTTAGCAGTATCTTTAATTAAAGAAATGCCACCAGGGCGAAAAACCTGTTAAAACATATGCTGTAGATAGTTCTTATAAAGAGAGATTACGCACTTTCTTTTGTAAGGAAATGGCGGAGGGGCGTCAGGTCTACGTGGTGTGCCCTCTTGTAGAAGAATCCGAAAAATTAGACTTGCAAGCCGCTGAGGAATTGTATCTAGAATTAAAAGAGTACTTTTATAAGGCCTATGAAGTGGGCCTCGTTCACGGTCGTATGAAGCCGAGTGAAAAAGATGAAGTGATGAATGCCTTCCATAGGGGTGAAATTTCATTACTTGTTTCTACAACAGTTATCGAAGTGGGGGTTAATGTGCCAAATGCGACCATTATGTGCGTTGAAGGGGCAGAGCGATTTGGTCTATCTCAGCTACATCAGCTGCGGGGCCGTGTAGGTCGTGGCGCTCATCAGTCCTATTGCATTCTTGTTAGTGATTCTAAAAATGATGTAAGTCAAGAGCGTTTAAAGTTGATGGAACAAATCCAGGATGGATTTGAGCTTGCAGAGCAAGACTTTATTGCTTCGCGGATCTGGTCAATTATTTGGTTTAGCTCAATCAGGGGCTGCTAGATTTACGCGTTGCTAATATTATCAAAGATATTGAAATTTTAGTAGAGGCTCGCAAGGATGTACTAGATTTTGCAAATCAATTCGGAATAGAAAAATTAGAATCTATCATGAAAAGAAGAATTAGAAAAAAAGATTTGGTGAAAAAAATTTCTAAGAATATTGTATAATTAAGAGGTAGGATTAATAAGTATATAAGCATCGATAATATTAGATTTTTATCTGGCTTTTTCCCTTGTCTATATGTCCTTCATACCGTATAATAGAACAAACAATTTATTTCATTTTTTCATCTATGGAGGTTAATATGCCAATTATTCATGTAGAGCTCGTCGAAGGGCGTACAAAAGAACAAAAGAAACAATTAGGTGAAGCAATTACAAAGGCTGCGGTTGATATCGTAAATGTTCCTGCTGATGCAGTAAAAGTTATCTTCGTAGATATGAAAAAAGACGATTATATGGAAGGCGGCATTTTGCGGTCTGAACGCTAAGGCTACGACTGACCGCCTAGTCCATAGGGACTAGGCGGGTCGTAGTTTTGTTTTATTATACGGAAAGGAAAGAAATATGAGAGACGATAAATTCGGTATGCGTGGACTAACTTTTGATGATGTATTATTAATACCAGCAGCTTCGGATATACTGCCTAATCAAGTAGAGTTAAAAAACTCAATTAACTCGTGATATTACATTAAATATTCCTATGATTAGTTCTGGGATGGATACGGTTACTGAATCACGGATGGCGATTGCTATGGCTCGTGAAGGAGGTCTTGGCGTTATCCACAAAAATATGTCTATTGAAGAGCAAGCTCATGAAGTTGACAAGGTAAAACGCTCTGAACACGGTGTTATCGTTGATCCTATTTTCTTAAGCCCTCAAAATTTACTATCCGATGCAGCAGAACTCATGGAAAAATATAAAATTTCTGGTGTACCTATCACAGAACATGGTAAACTAGTAGGGATCATTACAAATCGCGATATGCGTTTTGAAACTGATTTAAGCCGACAAATTGGGGAATGTATGACAAAAGATTCCCCTAGTTACTGCACCGGAAGGTACATCTCTTGAAGCGGCGAAAGCTATCTTAAGCGAACATCGTATTGAAAAATTACCTCTTGTAGATGGCGACGGTAACTTAAAAGGCTTAATTACGATTAAAGATATTGAAAAAGCGACTAAATATCCAAATGCAGCAAGGATGGTAGTGGCCGATTATTAGTTGGTGCTGCAGTAGGTGTTTCTCAAGATTTGTATGATAGACTTGATGCGCTTGTATCTGCTAAAGCTGACGTAATTATTGTTGATACTGCCCATGGGCATTCTGCAGGTGTTCTTCGTACGTTGAAGGACATTAAACAAGCGTATCCTCACATTCCTGTAATTGCAGGTAATGTGGCAACTGCAGCAGGCACTGAGGCTCTTATCGAAGCTGGAGCTGATGCAGTTAAGGTTGGTATAGGACCTGGGTCTATTTGTACAACTCGTGTCATTGCTGGCATTGGGGTACCTCAAATCACAGCAGTCTATGAGTCTGCTCAAGTGGGGCGTCGCTATGGAGTTCCTATCATTGCTGATGGGGGGATTAAATATTCTGGAGATATTGCTAAAGCTATTGCGGCTGGTGCTAATGTAGTTATGATGGGTAATATTTTAGCGGGTACTGATGAAAGCCCTGGAGAAACAGTGATTTATCAAGGCCGTTCTTATAAAGTATATCGAGGCATGGGTAGTCTAGGGGCTATGAAACTCGGTAGTAAAGATCGATATTTCCAAACAGAAGCTAAGAAATTAGTTCCTGAAGGTATAGAAGGTCGTGTACCATATAAAGGTATGCTGGCCGATACAATTTTCCAAATGGTTGGTGGTTTGCGTGCAAGTATGGGGTATTGTGGATGTCATAACATCCAAGAAATGATTGAAAACACTCAATTCATTCAAATTACAGCGGCTGGTTTGAAAGAAAGTCATCCGCATGATGTAAGCATTACCGTTGAAGCACCAAATTATAGTGGTTGATAATGGAGTATTACATTGAATAAACGTATTTCTGTTTTATCTGTGCCTATCGATTGTGTCACAATGGATGAGGCAGTCGAACGTATTTTACAATTAACTGAACAGCCGGGGCTACATTTAGTAGCAACGGCTAATGCAGAAATGGTTATGTTGGCTAATGAAAATCCTACATTGCACTCCATATTGAATAATGCTAGTCTCGTCGTTCCCGATGGGGCTGGCATTTTGTGGGCTGCAGAGCGTCAAGGAGAACATGTGCCTGAACGCGTAACAGGTGTAGACGTAACTATGGAATTGTTTAAAGTTGCGGCGACTCATCAAATTCCTGTATACTGCTTGGGGGCGGCACCTGGTGTTGCTCAACGAGCGATTGATAATGTATCTGCTCAGGTAGGTGCATTAAATATAGCAGGAATTCATGACGGATTCTTTGATAGTGCAGAGGAACAAGAAATCATTAAATCTATAGCTGAATCTAAGGCAAAATTGGTATTTGTTGCCTTAGGTGTGCCAAGCAAGAACAATGGATTGCAGAAAAGTTGAGTCACCTCGATGGCGTAGTTGCCATCGGAATTGGTGGTTCCTTTGATGTCTTGGCAGGTAATATTCCTCGGGCCCCAGAATGGATGCAACAAAATCGACTTGAATGGTTGTATCGATTATATTTAGAACCTCAACGGATTGGCCGCATGTTGGCTATTCCAAAGTTTATGTGGACCGTTATTAGAAATAAATAGAGGAGTGTTGAATCGTGCCTACAGGACCAATAATTAAGGAAGGGTTTCCTCTGATAGGAGCTATGCTCATTATCACTGTGGTGTTAGGATATTTAGGACATTATGTAATTGCGATTATTTCATTTATTCTGGCATTATTTTTCGTCAATTTCTTTAGAAATCCTAAACGTGTAATCCCTCAAGATCCAGATTTGATTTTATCCCCAGCGGACGGTAAAATCATGGATATTTCTGATGTATACGAAGATATTTACTTACATAAAGAGTGTAAAAAAGTAACTATTTTCTTATCTGTTTTTGACGTGCATGCTAATCGTGCGCCTATTGATGGTAAAATTACGTACCGTCACTATACGATGGGTAGTTTCCTACCAGCATTCAAAGATGATGTAGGTTTTGAAAATGAACGTCATACTATTTGTATTGAAAATGATCGTACTTCCGTATTAGTAACGCAAATTGCGGGCCTTTTAGCAAGACGTATCGTATCTTGGACAGACCTAGATAGTGTACTTGAACGCGGTCAGTTGTACGGGATGATTAAGTTCGGTTCCTGTACTGAGCTCTATATGGATAAGAATGTAGAGTTGTTCGTGGAAAAAGGTCAACATATTACAGGTGGTGATACTGTTATCGGGAGGTTACGACATGAATAAATCTATTATTCCAAATTTATTTACTAGTGCAAACTTAGCATTTGGTGTTCTTGGTATTACGTTGTCTGCTACTAATAATACATTCTGCGCAGCTATATGTATATTATTGTCTCTAGTAGCAGATGGGTTAGATGGGTCGCGTAGCAAGAGCTTTAAACGTTGCAGGACCAATGGGCCGGGAACTTGATTCTCTGTCTGATGTAGTGGGATTTGGTGTAGCGCCTGCCTATATGCTTTATATGAAAGAATTATATGGTTTAGGATGGATTGCATATGTGCCACTATTAGCTTTTGCAGTGCTTGGTGCATTTCGTTTAGCGCGATTTAATATTAAAACTGACGAAGTTCATGGCTATTTTGAAGGTTTACCAATTCCAGCCGCTGGATGTTTAGCGGCGACTTACGTATTGTGTGGCGTATCGGTACCTCAATTTGTGTTGGTAGTTTGTATGATTGGTATAGGTCTTCTTATGGTTAGTGAAGTTAAATATCCCGATTTTAAAGGTAAAAGTGAGATTTATATCAATAAACTTTCTATTGTACTCACAGCCATATTTGTTGTAGCTTGTCTCGTGTATGATTGGCATACATGGGCCGTTATGATTTTTGCTGGCTATGTAATGTTTGGGCTTATTAACGGGGCTTTAAATATAGTGCGTAAATAGATGTGGAGGAGAATAGTATGAATTACCTACTGGATCTATTACTGATTCCTATGCAGGTAATAATCGTAATTTATACGGTTTATTATTTTATACTCGCTGTCGTAGGTATGTGGCGATCGCGAGTACATAAAAATTATACCCCTAAAAATTCCTTTGCCATCGTTGTATGCGCTCATAATGAGGAAGCTGTTGTTGGTGAGTTAGTTAAAAACTTACGTGGCCTAGATTATCCTGATGATCTGTACGATATTTTTGTAGTTGCCGATAACTGTACAGATAAGACTGCGGAAGTAGCAAGTGCTGCTGGCGCTAATGTACATGTACGTGAAAATAAACAAGAAATAGGTAAAGGTTATGCCATGGGGTGGATGTTTGATCGGGTAGAACAAATGGATCGGAAATATGATGCATTCCTGATTTTTGATGCCGATAATTTAGTACACCCTCAATTTATGTTAGAAATGAATGATCATCTTGAAAAAGGTGAGTCTGTAATTCAAGGTTACTTAAACTCTAAAAATCCAACTGACTCTTGGGTAGCCGGTACGTTCTCCATCGCCTTTTGGATGGTTAACCATATGTGGCATTTAGCAAAATATCGTCTTGGATTATCTACGGCTTTAGGTGGTACAGGCATGTGTATTCGTACATCTATTATTCGCGAATACGGTTGGGATTGCAATAGCTTAACCGAAGATATGGAATTTTCCATGAAACTATTGACTCATGGTATCCGTACTTGTTGGGGGCATGATGCTATCGTATACGATGAAAAGGTTACGACTATGATGGCTTCTTGCAGACAACGTTTACGATGGGCTCAGGGGCAATTTGACTGTGCGGGTCGATATATTCCTAAATTATTTGCTATTGGTATCAAAACAGGGAATATTATGATTTTGGATGGTATATTCCAAGTGAGTCAACCTTATTTCTTATTGTTGACAACCGTATACTTGGTGTTATCCTACATCAATGCGTATACTCCAATTTATACAAATATTTTTGTATCAAATTATGCCTATGTCTGTATGGACAATTATAGGTGTTGGTCAATATCTATTCCCATTAATTGTATTGTTGAAAATCAAGGTACCACCAAAGATTTGGTTCTATTATTTACTATATCCATTATTTGTTTATTCTTGGATTCCAGTAAATATTTTAGGGTGGTTCCGCCGTCATAATAAGGTATGGTCTCATACAGTCCATACGAGAGCTGTGGGCTTAGATGATGTTAAATTAACACGTATGGGCAATATGAATAAGAATGAAAAATAGAATCTGTAGGAGTGACTATGCATATTTTAATGTGTAATGACGATGGCATTTTTAGCAGATGGTTTACGTCATCTTGCATCGTATTTAAGTCAATATTATAGAATTACCGTTGTAGCACCTGCTAATGAGCAAAGTGCTAAATCCCATGCATTGACGACCGAGGTTCCATTGAAATTAGATGCTTGCAATGGCGAGGATGAAAATCCTCGCCTTTTATGCTCTAACGGGAACGCCGTCCGATTGCATGAAGTTCGGTCTCAGTTATTTATTGACTGATGATATGCCAGATCTTGTAATTTCTGGAATTAATCATGGATTTAATTTAGGCTCTGATGTATTGTATTCCGGCACTGTTTCGGCAGCTATGGAAAGTGGTTTTTACGGTATTCCCGGTTTAGCATTATCTGTTGAGAGATATTCTGTTGAACGGGGAGACGAGATGCATCCATTTATACATGAATTGATTGAGAAAAATTTATGTGGCGGGTCAGTTTAGCGGTTTACTAAATGTGAACTTCCCATTACGTGGCACATGTGATTGGGATCATTTTTAAAATGGTGAGCCAAGGCTTACAAACCTACAGTAATATTATCGAAGCTCGCATTAATTCAAGAGGACAGGATTATTATTGGTTAGCTGGCGAGCTAGACTATGGTGCTGAAAGTGTTCCTACAGATGTAGAATTTGCCCGTAAAAGGCTATATTACAGGTGTCGCACTCACATGGAAACAACAATGTGATACGGATATGAAAAAGGGTTCAAAATATTTTAGATGAAATATAAAAAAATATGTTGACATTGCTTAGGGATGTCTGTATAATAACAAATGTTCCGATACGCCGGAGTGGCGGAATGGCAGACGCACTTGACTCAAAATCAAGCGGGTAACACCGTGTGGGTTCAAGTCCCACCTCCGGCACAACATTAGGCGGTAAGACTTTTTGTCTTACCGCCTATTTTTATATTTATGAATTTATATACTATAATATACATTATTAATTTCATGAGGTGACAGTATGGATCAAGGTGTAATTGATTATATTACAAATATCTTTGATATTCCTAAACTTACTCAACAGGTTAGCGCTGTACAGATGCCATTGCCATTATCTCGCTTGGCAGAAATACCATTAGATGGATCTGTAAATCAGTGCCAAGGATTTTGTTATAATTCCAAAAAAAGACGTTTTTGCTTTTAGCTTGTATTAATTCAGATAATACGAAGCAAATTATTTATGAAATTAATCCAAAAACTTTTTACTGTTGTTGCAAAATATGAGTATAGTTATAAAAGTTTATTAGGTCATATGAATACCTTAACTTATAATTCTGTCAATAATCGTTACTATACAACAAATGCTGTTGTAAATGGATATAACCTTACTCCTATTGAAGCGGATAGCATGATTGTTGAAGCACCGATTAAAACTAAAAGAGAAAGTTTTTAATTTTTGCATATGATAAAGTACGCAATGAATATGTATCAATTGTGCCTTTAACAAACTCTGAACGGACAATTAATTATTACGACTCCAATTTTAATCGTATTCGTTCTTATAAAATTGATGCTAATCATACAAACTTAAATAATAACGGTGCTTACGCAACTAATGGAAATACTTTATTTACGACGTTGACAACCTTTTGTATACGTCGATGAAGAGGGAGTTGTTAAAAAAATATTAGCCCTTATGCTTCTGGAATGGAAGTAGAAGACATGGATTGTCGAAATGGTCAAAATGTATATGGCGGTCAATCGCAAAGGTAAAGTTGAAATTTATAGTTTGCCTAGCCTACCATTTTCGGTAAATGTCTAGATATTACTTATGTTTTAATCCCTTTATGAGTGTATAATAATAGTATTAGGGTATTTTAGGAGCTATTATGAAATTAGGGAATGATATTATAGAGATTGACCGTATACGTCAAGCTATAGAGAAATCAAGTTCATTTAAAGCGCGCGTTTATACGATTCATGAGATTGAATATTGTAAAAGTCGGAATAAAGGATGCTACGAATCCTTTGCAGGTATATATGCTGCAAAAGAGGCTTTTATTAAAGCTTTAGGTACAGGGATGAGGCATGGATCATGGCAAGATATAGAGATTTATCATGATGAATGGGGCGCACCCTTAATTCGTTTACAAGATACTTTCAAAGATATTTACGAAACATCAGGTTATACTGATATTCATGTATCGATTAGTCATTGCAAGGATTATGCAATGAGTACAGTTATACTTGAAGGAGCATAAGATGAATATTTTAACTACAGAAGATGCTCGATTTATAGATCGAGAGGTTCCTAAGCAATTAGGAATTTCTTTAGAAATCCTCATGGAAAATGCTGGACGTGGTATCGTAGATGCCTTATGGGGAGAGTACGATTTATTTTCCTGAATAATGGCCGTTCCATAAATAGTTTTGTTTTATTCATATGTGGTACGGGTAATAATGGGGCAGATGGCCTTGTAGCGGCTCGCCATTTTATGGAGCAAGGCGTACCAGCACAAATTGTACTAGTAGGAGATATAAACAAGTGTAGTGATCTTTTTGCAGTGCAAATTGAGCGCTGCAAAGCTATGGGCTGTAGCATCGATATGTATGATGAATTCAATGATTGGTCCAACGTAACCATCGCTGTGGAAGGCATCATGGGAACGGGCTTTACAGGAAGGTTAAGAGAAGGTGACCATCGATATATTAAATGATATTGATACTATGCGTAGTCAGTATAATTTTGATTTGTGGGCTATTGATGTACCTGCAGGTTTGGATGCTACTACTGGTCATGTAACTGAAGGCACACTGACCTATGATTATACTGTTACTTTTGGAGCTATCAAACAAGGTTTGTTATTATATCCCGGAAAGGCTATAGGAGGAACCGCTGTGGTTGCTCCATTGGGTGCTCCTTGGCAGCAGGTACTGGGTGAACGTGTTAGAACTATAACCATTGATTCTGATTTAGCAGAAAAATTATCAACTATCGTACCCCAATGGCGCATAAAGGTGTCAATGGAAACACTTTAATTATTGGTGGTTCAAATGATATGATAGGAGCCCCTATTTTGGCTGCTGAAGCGGCAGTTCATAGTGGTGCTGGTAAAGTAACATTAGCTGTACCCAAAATAATTAAACAGATTGTACAAAGCCGTGTCATACCTGAGGTGATGGTTACTTCCACAGAGACTAATAAAGAACTTTTTGATTGTCGTCAAGTTGTTGCTATGGGACCTGGTTTAGGTCGCACGCGTGAAATTTGTGATTTAGTGGATCATATCTTAGAAGCTTACGAAGGAGCATTAGTACTAGATGCTGATGCTTTGTATGCATTGGGACATGTTGGTTGTGTTAATAAAGATGCTTTGCGAGATGGTGATATTGAGTCTGCATATACAGTGGAAAGAGAACTTCCATATTGTGTCATGACACCGCATTTAGGTGAATTTAGTAGACTTATTGATTTACCTATTAAATGGATTGAGCGTCATTATATCACGTTGGCTAGAGAATTTGCTAAGGCTCATCAAGTTATTCTTGTACTAAAAGGAATTCCTTCAATTGTGGCATTACCTGATGGAACGGTGTATGTAAATACTATCGGTAATGCGGGCATGGGTACTGGCGGTATGGGAGATGTACTGACTGGTGTAATTGCTGGTTTTATAAGTCAGGGTTATTCACTACAAGATAGTGCTGTTCTCGGTGTATATGTACATAGTCGTAGTGCAGATATTCTGAATGAAACAAAGAGTTGGGGTTATACTCCGAGTGATGTCAGTGCTTCTTTAGGCTTCGTGGTTAGTGAATTATTGGGAGATTATGAATGACAAATAGAATACAACGCTTTATAGCTTTCTTGTTAGTATTATGTATTCCTATCTTCGCCATTGCAGGCTGCACAAATAATGATGTAGCAAACGCAGCAAATCAAGTAACTACTAACGCTAATGGGACTTACTCAATCGATACTAAAACGACTACCCCTGAAGGTAAGCTAGATGTATATATGCTAGATATTGGTCAAGGGGGATGCTATATTACTTAAGGTAGGCGATGAGTATAGCATGATCGATACTGGTGATATAGAACATCGTGAAAATATTGTAGCTCAACTTAAAACTATGGGTGTAACAAAGCTAAAAAATATTATTATCACGCATCCTCATGCTGATCATATGGGTGGTTTCTATGCTATTGCAAAGGCTATGCCTATTGAACATGTATATGATGATGGTATTTGCTGTTGATAATAATATGTACAAAACCTATGAAAATGGATTGATAAAAATAAAATTCAACGAGTCTACATTTGCGTAGTGGTGATGTAGTTGATTTTGGACATGGTAGCTGTATTTGTAGTATATGCTCCTTGGACTGAACCTTTAACAGATAAAAAGGAGCGCCAGATCTTAATAATAACTCTATTGTAGGTAAATTAATCTTGGTAAATTCTCTATGCTCTTTACTGGGTGATGCTGAATTACAAGAAGAGAAAAAAACTCATAAAAAGAGCAGAATTCCAGATTGTTTGCTCGTATTCTTAAGGTAGGTCATCACGGTTCTCGCACAAGTAGCTCTGAAGATTTTTGAAATCTATTAAACCCTGAAAAGTGCATTAATTTCAAATGGCATGTATAATAGTTATGGTCATCCTCACGATGTAACATTACGTCGTTTGCAGGAAAAATAATATTGCTATTTACCGTACAGATACGATGGGACGTATTCATATTAGTACGGATGGGAATGAATGGCAAATTACAACTGAACGTTAGTATCGATTGCTATAGCACAAAAAAATTAATTTTTAAGCAAACTGATTTTTGTGTGTACTGTATAAAGACTTTATATAGTAATATGTATAATCGGCATACTAATCTTCATGTTTGTATGAAATAATCTATCTATAATCTAACATTAGTTTATGGATAGATTGGAACGATGAGATTTTGATGACAAAGATATCATCGACTCATCTCTATGGTTTGGACACTATGTATGTCAGTTAGATTGGAGTGAATGTATTGCGTAAACTATTTTTTTAATGTGCCTTGCAGTCTTGATGGCGATACCACTATTCTTGACTCAAGCAAAAGGCAGCTAATCTTGGAAGATGCTCGATGGGTGACTACGAACAGATGCACCGGTACCATATGTTCGTATGGTTATGGACTTATCGGCACCGGTAAAAAGCGTCTGCATCGATTAGCAAAGATGGGAAAAACGACGACTGTTACCTTTAAAGAATACAAAGCTAAAAGACGGCTAAAGAGAATATCAATATGGACTCTAGCTATAGCTAGCTCTGCTAGACTTTCACGAAGATGGCAGAGACGTGAAGGTAACAATCAAGACACCTTCATCTATCGATACTAGTGATGTAAAGGTATTTTTCCTAAAGAAAGATACGGTTAATCAGAAACCGTATCGCATCGTTGTTGATGTTCAGAAAAAAAGGTGCTGTACCTAAACCTGCTTATTATGGTAAAACGTCCATCTCCATCTGCACATCCATGCAAAAAATATACCAACAGGATCCGGTAATTATTCTACTAGCGGTGGTCTATCTGGTAAAAACAATTACTATTGACCCAGGACATGGTGGTAGTGATTCTGGTGCTATTGGACCTCACGGTGTACAAGAGAAAAACATTACACTACCGATTTCTATGTATTTGAAAAAATCTTTAGAAAATCGTGGTGCTAAAGTACTTTTGACTCGTACTACCGATGTAGATGTATATGGTCCTAATGCAAGTGGTGTTGATGAATTGGGGTGCTCGTGTTAACGTGGCTAACCGTAGTAATTCTGATGTTCTTGTGAGCGTTCATATCAACGCATTTAATAATCCTAGCGTTGGTGGTATTGCAACATATTACTATAGCAAAACCGGTAACGATGCTCGATTAGCACAAAAGGTACAATCTCAAATTGCTAACACACCTGGTTTCAATGGTGATCGTGGCATTCAAGAAGGTAACTTATACGTGTTGAGACATTCTAATATGCCTGCAATTCTTGTAGAGCTTGGTTTTATTTCTAACCCTAATGAGGAACGTGTGCTACAATCTCCTCAAACTCAAGAAGACTTTGCTAACCGCATTGCAAATGGTATTGCTAATTACTTTGGAGGTTAATCGATGAAATTACGTAAACAAGTTCTATCGATCCTCTGCGTAGGTATGCTTGCATTTGTAGTGGGTTGTACACATGAACAAGCTCCTACAACAGGTAAAAAGTGAACCTGTGCAAGAGACGAAAGTCAATAAGGATGCAGAAACAACAAAAAGCATCTCAAGAAAATGGTTAAGATGGCCTTCTTTGTTCCAACAGAGGATGGTTCTAGGGGTAAAACAAATCAACCGTTGAGATGGAGGCGGACAAAGTAACGCCTAAAAGTCAGCTCTTTCTAGCGATGTTAAAAGCTGATAGAGCACAAAAAAATATCCAGTATTCTCTAAGGATATTAAAATTACATCCGTTACTGTAAAAGGACGGTATTGCTTCTGTAGAAGTAAATGACGCTTTCGTAAAAAGGTAATGGTGGGGACTTAACTGTTAAATTACAAATGGCTCGCCATTGTAAATACATTGACATCCTTTGATAATATTAATGGTGTTCTCTTCGTTAGTAATGGTAAAAAGGTACCTACTGTAGGTTCCTTTGATACGAAAGATCCTGTTAAGACGGATGACAAACCTAATTAAAAAAATAATTCTGTTTAGGGATCATTTGATAGCAGATAGTTGATATATCAACTATCTGCTATTTTTGTTGTCTTTTATATATGTTACAATACAATATGTATACTAAATCGGAAAGCTAGGTGATCAGATGCAATTAAAAAGATGTAGGGGAATTTAATTTCATTCGCCAAATTCAAGATAATACGATACATGATCCTAGTACTGTGATTACAGGAATTGGTGATGATTGTGCTATATATAGTGCTAAGGAAGATACAGATCAATTAATTAGTACTGACACGATGGTGGAAGGGGTTCACTTTTAGCTTTCACTATATGAAGCCCTATGATGTAGGGGCTATCGTCTCATGACGGCTAATTTGAGTGATGTTGCGGCTATGGGTGGGTACTCCTAGTCAAATTGTACTATCTGTAGTCGCACCTAGACCATGTTGATACAGCTCATTCTTGATGAAAGTTTATAGAGGTATTAAAAGATCAATGCATAAGATATCAACTCAATATACTTGGGTGGGGATACGGTACGTACGGAAGGGCCCATGGTTTGGACTGTAACAATTATCGGAGAGGTTCCCTAAAGGCACTGCGGTTATGCGTAAAGTGGTGCGAAAGTAGGAGATGTTGTGGGTATTACAAACTATGTAGGTTATGCAGCTACAGGCTTAGGAGCCTTATCATATAATTTAGATGGGCTATGATATGACCAAAGTGGGGCATCAACGTCCCGAACCACAGATTGAATTGGGGCAAAAATTGCGACGACTTGGTATCCATAGTATGAATGATATTAGCGATGGACTAGGAAGTGAATTGAATGAAATTGCTGTAGCTAGTAATGTATCTATTGTCATAGAAGAACAAGCTATTCCACTACATGAGGAGACTTACGAATTAGCTAAGCATTTACAGACTAATCCAGTAGATTATGCTTTGTATGGTGGAGAGGACTTTCAATTAGTCTTTACGGCTCCCAAAATCATTGCTTTCTGAAATTGGAGAATCTAGCAGGCATTACGTTGATTGGTGAAGTTGTATCTGGACCAGCTCAGGTTCAGATGGTAACACCTGATAAAACGATTAAGACCATAGAAGCGAAAGGATATAATCATTTTCATGAAGGATAAGGTACAGGTTCATTTAAAGACTCATACAGTAGAAGACACACAACAATTTGGCCAATTATTAGGCGAATGGGTTAAACATAATGGGCATCCTCTTTGTATAGCACTAGTTGGTGACTTGGGGACAGGAAAAACACATTTGTCGCAAGGCATTGCAAAGGGCTTTGGGGTTACTGAAGAAATTACAAGTCCTACCTTTTGCCATCATGAATACCTATGATGTGAATCGAACTCATTTATATCATTTTGACGTATATCGCTTGGAAGATATTAGTGAACTGGAAAATATTGGCTTTTATGAATATACAGAAGATTGCGTATCCATTGTAGAATGGGCTGATAAATTTCCTCATGAATTGCCTGATGAAACACTATGGATTTATTTAACGCGTATTGATGATACAAGCCGTTCCATTACATTAGCTAGTGATTACCTTACAACGGATGATTTAGTAGAAATAGGAGGCCCATATGTGGTTGGGAATTGAGACGAGCTCACTCGTGTCGAGTGTGGCTTTAATGGATGAAAGTTGCCTAATTGGGGAATTGACCATTCAAGCTGGATTGACTCATTCTGAGCAGTTGGTACCTCATATTGATATGTTATTACGAGCCTCTCAAGTTGAAAAAAGTGAATTAAAAGGTATTATGGTTAGCATTGGACCTGGTTCTTTTACAGGGCTTACGGATTGGTATGGGGACAGCTAAAGCTATGGCTTATGCCTTACAAATTCCTTTATATGGCGTAATGACCATGGACAGTTTAGCTCGTAATGTAGCTTATACGGACCGCACGATTTGTACCGTTATCGATGCTCAGAAAAAACATGTCTATGCAGGTATCTACAAATATGATGGTAATGAATTGGTCTGCAAAGAGGAACCTTTTGTCATTGCTGCTAATGATTTATTAGATCGACTCCGAGCATCTGAAGAATATGTAGTGTTCCTTGGGGATGGCGTTAAGCGAATAGAGAAGCTACTAGATGAAAGTGATACAAATTTAACGATTTTAGATATATCGCAACGTATTCCAAAAGCTAGTTCTCTATTACTAGCTGGCCGTAGATTGGTAGGCTCTGAAGAGAGTTCTGACCCTATGGATATGGTTCCTTATTATATTCGACGGTCAGAAGCAGAAGTGTTATGGGAAGAACGCCATAAGGATAATCCTGAAATGTTGAACCAAAATCCTGCAGTTATAGTTACTGAGGCAGCGGGAGTCGAATAATGGAGATTCGTTTGGCTACAATAGATGATGCTCAAGCTATCTATGCTATTGAACAACAGTCTTTTTCTGTTCCTTGGAGTTTAGAATCTGTTCTCGTTGAGTTAGAAGGGGCATCAAATAAATTATATATGGTAATTTGTGAGGAGAACAAAATTGTTGGATATGCAGGTGCTTGGCTTGTATACGATGAAGGTCAAATCACGAATATCGCTATTATTCCTTCCGCACGAGGTAAGGGATATGGATCAAAACTTACCAAGCAATTAATAGATGAATGTCTTATGAGAGGTATGAAAGAAATTTTCTTAGAGGTGCGCATATCTAATTTAGCAGCATTGGCTATGTATAGAAATTTAGGGATTTTCTGTAAAAGGAATTCGTAAAGATTATTATTCAGAGCCTACGGAAGATGCTTATATTATGTCTCTTGTTTCAGAGGAAATAGAATGAGTATATACACATTAGCCTTGGAAAGTAGCTGTGATGAAACCTCTGCTTCTGTCCTTAAGGACGGGCGCACCGTTTTGTCTAATGTTATTTCAAGTCAAGTACCAATACATAGAAAATTTGGTGGAGTTGTACCTGAAATTGCATCACGTCATCATATAGAACAAGTTATACCCGTTATAGACCAAGCATTACGTGATGCGAATGTGACTCTACAAGATATCAATCATATTGGTGTTACGTATGGGCCAGGTCTTGTAGGGGCTTTATTAGTTGGTGTAGCTGCTGCAAAAGGGTTATCCTTTGCTACAGGGATTCCCTTGAGTGCCAGTGCACCATATGGAAGGTCATATTTTTGCTAACTTTTTAGCTAATCCAGAACTGGAGCCTTCGTTTTTAAGTCTCGTTGTATCTGGTGGTCATACCATGTTAGTACATGTAAAAGGATATGAAGAATTTGATGTTCTTGGTCAAACACGAGATGACGCAGCTGGCGAGGCTTTTGATAAGATTGCACGGGTCATGGGATTCCCTTATCCAGGGGGCCCTCATATCGATGCCCTTGCCGCTGAAGGGAATCCAGAGGCTATTGAATTTCCAAAGGCTTTAAGTGAACCAGGTAATTTTTGAATTTAGCTTTTAGTGGTTTAAAGTCCGCAGTTTTAAACTATTTAAATAGTAAGCAACAAAAGAATGAACCTATCAATCAATCTGATGTGGCTGCATCGTTTCAAAAGGCCATCGTTGATGTGTTGGTAGAAAAGACGAAAGATGCCGCACATACTTTAGGTGAAAGTCGTATTACTATTGCTGGTGGTGTATCAGCCAATAAAGGATTACAAAAGGCTTTAGAAGCTATGTGTGTAGAAGAAGGTTTTACTTATTACAAACCACATAAAATTTTGTCTACTGACAATGCGGCCATGATTGGATGCCGAGCTTATTATATGGCGCAGGCCGGAAAATTTTGCGATTTAACATTGAATGCAAAGCCCAGTGTTGAAATTGGATACGTATCTTGGAAAGAGGATTAATCGTGGATATTGGTCAAGATATTTTAAATAGAACACCATTAGGACCATTACAAACCTCATTACTTGAGCATATTAGTAAACTCATATCCTTTGGCGAGTCTTTAACTCGTCAAAGGATACAGATTTTTACCCCCCTACTAGAGACAGGACAAGGTGAGAGATCACAACAATGTGCAGATATGCTATGCATAGAACGCAGTGATCAAGGGATTACTACACGTCAATTAAAAGGCAGTCATACGTGGCATACTATGATGAAAGATGGTCAGCCACTTATCGGGTTAGATGATAAGCAGCGTCAACATGTCTTTCCTATCGTAGACAACGGAGGTCGTATTATTGGGGGCATATCTTTTACATTATCACCATCTATTAAGGCAGAACAATATGAGCAAGAATACGTTTTGTCTGATACGATGCAACGTCTTATGCTGACAGCTACTGATGAACAAATATTGTCTTATGAACCCATGTCCTATTTTGATGGTTTAATTATTTTCGACGACACTTATAAAATACTGTATGCTAACGATGCAGCTATGAAGTTAGTAGATATATTAGGCTTTGACCGTCGCTTGGTTGGTTCATCAATTTAGCAGTACCTTAAAGATGTCCGCTATACAGCAGGTATTATCAGATAGAAGTATACGTACAAATGAAGAAATCTATCAAGATATGGTAATTCGTCAGCACATGATTCCTATTGCTATGGGGCGCAATGAAACGAGGTGCTTTTTAGTTCTTCATGATTGTACTCGTGAAAGTAAACAGCAACAAGAATTATTGGTTAAAAATTCCATTATCAAAGAGGTTCATCACCGTGTAAAAAATAACTTACAAACAGTAGCAGGTTTATTGCGCATGGAGGCGAGACGCTCTAGCTTGCCAGAGGTAAAACAAGCACTCCAAGAGGGGATTAATCGCATCGAGAGTATGGCTCTAGTTCACGATATAGTGTCTCATTACGATGAGGATTATATTGGTATACGATCGATCTACGATGAATTATGTCGATTGTTGCGTATGAGTATGGTGCGACAAGACCAAGAGGTTACTTTTACTTACAGTGGCGAAGATATGCTAATTTCTTCTCATATGGCAAGTTATGTATCTCTTATTATTAATGAATTGATTACGAATAGCTTAGAACATGGGTTAGACGGTAGAAATGGTCAAATTCATTTGACTGTAACGGATATAAACGAGAGTATCGAACTAATCTTTTGGGATAATGGTAAAGGATTGCCTAGCAATTTTTCTTTCACATCTAATAAACGTTTAGGTCTAACTATTATTAATAATTTAGTGGCCCACGAGTTGAAAGGTAGTTTATCCATAGAAAAATACTGGTACAGGTGTATTGGTGACGATACATATGAAGAAGGAGGCATAAATGCGCGTTTTAATCGTGGATGATGAATCTCTAATACGTATGGATTTACGAGATATTATTGAGTCTTGTGGTCATGAAGTCGTTGCAGAAGGTACAAATGGTGTTGAAGCTTTAGAACTTTGTAAAAAACATAAGCCAGATATTATATTGATGGATGTTAAAATGCCAGAATTAGATGGTATTGAGGCGGCACATCAAATTGGCTTTCACCATGAAGCACCTGTAGTATTATTAACAAGTTATAGCCAGCAAGATTTAATCGATAAGGCTCGAGATTCTGGTGTATATGGCTATTTAATTAAACCAGTACGGGAGGAACAGTTAGTTCCTTCCTTAGAGATGGCTTTAGGTCGCTATAAAAGTGATGCTCAGTTGCGCGAAAAGATGGCTGAGCTAGAACAGTCATTAGAAGATCGTAAAATCATTCAAAAGGGAACTGGTATATTAATGGAACTATATTCTATATCTGAAGCGGAAGCGTATAATCGCATTCGCACCTTTTAAGTATGAATAAACAAATATCTATTATAGAAACATGTAATCTCATTATTAAACAGTCTAATAAGTCAAATAATATCTAAAAAAGTCAAAAAAATCAAAATTAGTACTTGCAATTATTTTTAACTTCGGTTATAATAATACTTGTAATTAGCACTCGATGAGTTAGAGTGCTAATAAATTATGGAGATTAACTAGTAAAAAGGAGTGACATTATATGTTAAAAACCATTAGCTGACCGCGTTCTTATCCGTCTAGAAGCAAAAAGAAGAAAAAAACTAAAAAGTGGTATCTTCCTTCCTGATACAGCAAAAGAAAAACCTCAAGAAGGTGTAGTTGTAGCTGTAGGTGCTGGCAAAAGTATATGACAATGGTCAACGTGTAGCTCCAGAAGTTAAAGTTGGCGACACTGTTATGTTTCGCAAAAATATGCTGGTAGCGAATTAGAAATTGATGGTGCTACTCATTTGATTATTAGCGAACGCGATATTTTAGCAGTATTATAATCGCTAATTTATAGTCTACATGACTATAAAAACTGATGATACATCCTATATTGCCTAAGGGTATATATATTTCGTTACATTGGATAGTGTTACTATTTAGGAGGTAATACATATGGCAAAAGAAATCTTGTTTAATGAAGAAGCTCGTCGTGCTTTAGGTCGTGGCGTAGATCAATTAGCAAATGCTGTAAAAAGTTACATTAGGTCCAAAAAGGTCGTAATGTTGTGTTGGATAAAAAAATTTCGGTTCCCCAACAATTACAAATGATGGTGTAACTATTGCTCGCGATATCGAACTTCCAGATCCATTTGAAAACATGGGTGCTCAGTTGGTAAAAGAAGTTGCTACTAAAACTAACGACGTAGCAGGTGATGGTACTACTACTGCCACAGTATTGGCACAAGCTATGATTCAAGAAGGTATGCGCAATGTAGCAGCTGGTGCTAACCCAATGATTTTGAAAAAAGGTATTGAAACAGCAGTAAAAAAACTTTAGTTGAAGAAATCAAAAAACGCTCTATTAAAGTTTCTGGTAAAGCTGAAATTGCTCAAGTTGCAAGTGTATCTGCTGCTGACGAAGAAATCGGTGGTTTGATTGCTGAAGCTATGGAAAAGGTTGGTAATGACGGTGTTATTACTGTTGAAGAATCCAAAGGTTTGCAAACTGCATTAAATGTAGTAGAAGGTATGCAATTTGATCGTGGTTACATTTCCCCTTATATGGTAACTGACCCTGATCGTATGGAAGCCGTTATGGATAACCCATATATCTTGATCACTGATCGTAAAATCAGTGCTATCGCAGATATGTTGCCAACACTTGAAAAAAAGTAGTAAAAAGTAGGCAAAGAACTTCTTATTATCGCTGAAGATGTAGAAGGGGAAGCGTTGGCTACATTAGTAGTAAACCGTTTGCGTGGTACATTCAAAGCTGTAGCTGTTAAAAGCTCCTGGCTTCGGTGATCGTCGTAAAGCTATGCTTGAAGATATCGCTATCTTAACTGGCGGTACGGTAATCACTGAAGATATGGGCCGTAAGCTTGATTCTGTAGAGCTTGAAGATCTTGGTACAGCTCGTCAAGTTCGCATCACTAAAGATGAAACTACAATCATCGATGGCGCAGGTGATAAAGATGTAATTGCTAAACGCGTTAACCAAATCCGTGCACAAGTTGAAGAAACATCTTCTGATTTCGACCGTGAAAAATTACAAGAACGTCTAGCTAAATTGTCCGGTGGTGTTGCAGTTATCGAAGTAGGTGCTGCTACAGAAGTTGAAATGAAAGATAAGAAACTTCGCATTGAAGATGCATTGAATGCAACTCGTGCAGGCTGTTGAAGAAGGTATTGTAGCTGGTGGTGGTACTACATTCATCGATATCATCCCTGCATTGAATACATTGGAAGCTACTGGTGACGTTCAAACTGGTATTAACCTTGTAAAACGCGCTGTAGAAGAACCACTTCGTCAAATCGCATACAACGCAGGTCTCGAAGGTTCTGTAGTAGTAGAAAAAGTTAAAAATACTGAAGCTGGTGTAGGTTTAATGCCTTGACTGAAGAATACATCGATATGGTTAAAGCTGGTATTGTTGATCCTGCAAAAGTTACTCGTTCTGCCCTTCAAAATGCCGCATCTATCGCATCTCTTGTATTAACTACTGAAACAATCGTAGCTGATAAGGTAGATGAAAATGCAGCAGTTCCTGCAATGCCTCCAATGGGTGGTATGGGCGGTATGATGTAATCAGCTGCTTAGAATAAATTTTATAAGAATATAATAATCCTAATGAATTGTGAATTACATTTTTCATATTCATTAGGATTATTTTTTACTGATAAATTAATCTGTTGTAAGGGTGTAATATTTTTAAATTTCAAATTTCAGCTATGATTAGTATTTAAGCTGACGATATTATGTTGATTACATCGATAAAATTGATTTTGTATATAATGTATGATATAATTCTATAGAATTTAATAGTGAGTCTTATTGACATAGTTATTCTCTAATAGTATAATTAGTGTATCGAATTTATTCGATTTGTTATATTTGAATTGAAAGAAGGATCACTATGTTGAACTTTATTTTTAAAAAGTAAACCCTAATTATGTAAATTTTGGCTTATTGATTTATCGCCTTGCATTGGGCATTTCCATGTTTTATCATGGTTATTTAAAAATGGCTTAGCGGAGCTGAAGGGCTCTACAAAGTAGGGACTATGTTAGCACCTTTAGGTGTATCCGGTGGTTATGAGATGCTAGGCACTATGGCAGCACTTGCAGAAATGATTGGTGGTATTCTCATTGCAGTAGGATTATTTACACGTATTGGTGCTATTCTAGTTGTAGGTACTTTAGCAACTGCGACTATTGTGAGTTTGAATGGTAGTTTCTTTAGCTGGGACTACCCATCTCAATTAGGGTTTGGTGCACTTATGTTATTCTTTGCTGGTGCTGGTCGCTTTTAGTTTAGATAAAGCTTTTATTTAAATAATTAGGAAATTAGAATAAAAAGACTCATCGGCTGATGAGTCTTTTATTTATGTAGAAAAGGTTATCATGAACAAAAAAACAGTTCCATTCACGTCAGAACAATTAGAAAATATTATTGCTCAGTATCCAACTCCATTCCATATTTATGATGAAGAAGGAATTATTGAGAATATGAAATCTTTCATCAATGCATTCTCTTGGAATAAGGGATTTAAGCAATATTTTGCAGTTAAAGCAACTCCAAATCCGTATATCATGCGTTTGTTACAAAAGCTTGGGGTTGGCGCAGACTGTTCTTCCTTAGCGGAACTACTTTTTATGTGAAAAAGTGGGTATTACGGGCCATGATATTATGTTCACATCTAATGATACACCATATGTGGAGTATAAAAAGGCACTTGAAATGGGTGCAATCATCAATCTTGATGATATTACACATATCGAATATTTAGAAAAAATCATGGCTCTTTGCCAGATACATTCTGCGTGCGTTATAATCCGGGTTCTTTAAAAGAAGGGGGCAATACAATTATTGGCCTTCCTGAAGAAGCTAAATATGGTATGACACGCGAACAAATATTTGAAGCGTACAAACAATTACAAGCTAAAGGTGTAAAACACTTTGGTATTCATACAATGGTTGTTTCTAACGAACTTGATATTGACGGTTTAGTTGAGTACAGCAGAGCTTTTGCTTTAATCTTGCTGTAGATATTAAAAAGAACTTGGTATCACTGTTGAATTTATTGATTTAGGTGGAGGTGTAGGTGTAGCTTATAAACCAGAACAAACACCAGTAGACTTCCGCGAATTAAGCAAGGGTGTAGAAGAAGCGTATAATCGAATTTTAGTAGCTAATGGACTTAATGATGTAGCATTGGCTTATGAATGTGGGCGTATGGTAACAGGTCCATTTGGTTATCTTGTTTCTACCGCTATTCATAAAAAAAGATATTTATCGTCATTACATCGGTTTAGATGCTTGTATGGCAAATCTTATGCGTCCGGCGTTGTATGGCTCTTATCATCACATTACCGTAATGGGGAAAGAAAATGCTCCCAAGGATCATGTATATGATGTAACAGGCTCCTTTTGTGAAAAATAATGATAAATTTCGCATATTCAACGAGACTGCCAAAAATTGATATTGGAGATCGTATCATCATTCACGATGCTGGTGCACATGGACATTCTATGGGCTTTTCAATTATAATGGTAAATTACGTTCTGCAGAGTTATTGTTACATAAAGATGGCTCTGTTACACAAATTCGTCGTGCTGAAACATATGATGATTTATTTGGGAACTCTTGATTTTCTCAAACCTATAATTTAATATTGAGAATCGAATAGGATGAGAATTAATATTATTAAAAACCTATCAATATATGTAATACTTGATATTCTTTTAATTCCTGTATATTTTAGTAGGAATATCTTGCTATCATTTAGATAAGAATGTATAATGAGTGTAGATTGTTATGCACATACTTGCTAAGTTGGCGAGAATTACGGCGGTATTCACGTTAGTGCGTACCGCCTTTTATATGTGTCAGTATATACGTTTTATATATAACGAGTGTATGTTTTTTTATGGTTACATACATAAAAAGGAGTGAACATTTTTGGCTGAATTACTTCAGATAAAAAGATTTAAAGGTATCTGTTGAAGAGAAACAAATCTTGAAAAGGTATTGATTTAACAATTAATAAAGGTGAAATTCATGTTGTGATGGGGACAAATGGTGCTGGTAAATCTCACACTTGCTAATGCAATCATGGGTAACTCTACATATACAGTAGATAGTGGTTCTATCATTTTTGATGGTAAAGGATATTACGGAAGATGCAGTAAACGATCGTGCAAAAGCGGGTATTTTTATGTCCTTCCAAAATCCAATTTCTATTCCTGGTATTACTGTAGAAAACTTCATTCGTACAGCTAAATCCACAATTACTGGTGAAAATGTACGTGCATTATCTTTCAAAAAAGAATTGAAAGAAAAAATGGATGAATTGTCCTTTGATTTATCTTATGCGCAACGTTATGTAAATGAAGGCTTCTCTGGTGGTGAACGCAAGAAGAATGAAATTCTTCAAATGTCCATTTTGAATCCTAAATTGGCTATTCTTGATGAAACTGATTCTGGCCTTGACGTAGATGCGGTTCGTATCGTATCTGAAGGTGTACAACGTTTCCATAACGAAGAAAATGCTGTATTAATCATTACTCATCATAACCAAATCTTGCAAAAACTAAAACCAGACTATGTTCATGTGTTGATCAATGGCAAGATTGTTAAAACTGGTGATGCTTCTCTTGTACGTGAAATCGAAGAAAAAGGTTATGACGCATACAAAGCATTAGCATAGGAGGCATAATGGAAGAAAGAAAGAAAACCCAAGTCGCGGATATGGACCGTGGCGTCTATGATATAAAGAATGAATTTGAATATTCTTATATTTCTGATGCTGGTTTAACAGAAGATATTATCCGTGAAATTTGGTCTAATAAAAATGAACCAGAATGGATGCTCGATTTCCGTTTAAAGTCTTTGGAAATCTACAATCGCATGGGTATTCCAAATTGGATTCCTGATATTACTGGCTTAGATATGGCAAATATTCATACATATGTTAAGCCTAAAGTAGATATGAAAGAAAACTGGGATGAAGTTCCAGAAGAAATTAAAAGTACTTTTGACCGCTTAGGTATTCCAGAAGCGGAAAAAACATCTCTAGCTGGTGTTGGTGCTCAATATGATTCTGAAGTTGTTTACCACAGTATTCAAGAAGATCTTGTTAAGCAAGGTGTTATCTATACTGATATCGAAACAGCATTACATGAACATGAAGAAATCGTAAAAAAATACTGGATGACATTAATTCCACCTACAGACCATAAATGGGCTGCTCTTCATGGTGCCGTTTGGTCTGGTGGTTCCTTCGTATACGTTCCTGCAGGTGTACAAGTAGAGATTCCATTGCAATCTTACTTCCGTTTGAATGCACCAGGTGCTGGTCAGTTCGAACATACGATGATTATCGTAGAAGAAGGGCTAAATTGCACTTTCATCGAAGGTTGTTCTGCTCCTAAAGTATGACGTATCTAACCTTCATGCCGGTGCTGTTGAACTGTTCGTTAAAGATAATGCTACATTGCGTTATTCTACAATTGAAAACTGGTCTAAAAACATGTACAACCTTAACACAAAACGTTGTGTTGTAGGTAAAAATGGTACAATTGAGTGGGTATCTGGTTCCTTTGGTCTCCAAAGTATCTTGTTTGTATCCAATGAGTATCCTTAATGGTGAAGGTGCACATGCTGAATTTACAGGTGTAACATTTGCTGGCGAAGGACAATTCCTTGATACTGGGTTGTAAGGTAGTTCATAATGCTCATACACAACTAGTAATGTAAACTCTAAATCTATTTCCAAAATCCGGTGGTGCTGCTATTTACCGTGGCCTTTTGAAAATTGGCCCTAAAGCAGAACATTCCAAAGCGACTGTATCTTGTGAATCCTTGATGCTTGATGCAGAGTCTCAATCTGATACAATTCCAGCTATTATCGTAGAAAACGATAATGTGGATTTAGGTCATGAAGCTAAAATCGGTCGTATTTCCGACGAAGCGATTTTCTATCTCATGACACGTGGTATTAGCGAAGAAGAAGCTCGTGCAATGCTCGTTCGTGGTTTCGTTGAGCCAATCTCCAAAGAATTACCACTTGAGTATGCTGTAGAAATGAACAATCTAATCAATCTTGAATTAGAAGGTTCTATCGGTTAAGGAGGAATTATGAGCGAATTACTATTTAATGAACTCCCTAGACCGACATTCAGATGGTTGCGTGTTAACCATACCGTAAGCTCTCTAGCTGGAGAAGATACATCGGTACAATCCATCGCTGTGGAAGCGAATCAAAATATACTTTCACCATTACCTGCTGGTACAGCATTACTAGATGGTAATTATGAAGGTGCCAATAAAGAAGCTGTTCAAGTATTAGTGGAAAAAGCGGAAGGTTATGCTATCAATATGCCTGCTAAGGCGAAAGGAAGTTGTAGGCATCCGCATTGATGCTAATGCACGTGTAGCTAAACCGTTTCCAATTCATCGTTGGTGAAGGGCAGAACTAGAGGTACAATTCTATGTAACTGGCGCTGGTGAAGCTTTAACAAATGTTAGTTATCTAAATGAATACGATGTAAAAAGAAGCTGGTAAAGTTGTAGTGAAAAAGGTAAATCTTTTACCTGAACATGTACAACATATCGAACATCGTTATACAAAAAATTAGAAGATAAAGCAGATGTAGAATATATTAACATTGAACTTGGTGGTAGTGAAAATATTTTGAACTACTATCATGATTTAGTAGGTCAAGAATCTCGTATGGTTCATGATATTGCTTATCTTGGTAACGAAGAGCAAAAATTTGATATCTCCATGATTATGAGTCATGGTGGTAAAAAATCCTTCAGTGATATTCATACATTAGGTGCGCTTAGTGGCAATTCTAAAAAATCTTTCCGTGGTACTCTTGATTTCCTTCATGGTGCAACAGCTTCTGAAGGTGCGGAAGAAGATACTTGCTTATTGTTAGATCCAACTGTAAAATCTGTTTCTTTACCTCTATTATTGTGTAAAGAAGATAATGTAGTGGGCAATCATGCAGCGAGTGCAGGCCAAATTGATCATAATAAATTGTTCTATATCATGAGCCGTGGCTTTAGTGAAGTAGAAGCAAAACATATCATTGTAGAATCTATGATTCGACCTATTATTGATCGCATTGGTGATGAAACGATTGAAGAAGCAGCGTTAGCAGCTGTACGTAATAAAATTTAAAGAGGCGTTTTTATGAGACCAATTGCAGAAGCATATAAAGACTTTCCTATACTACATAAAGAGCATAATGGGCACCGCGTTATCTATTTAGATAGCGGTGCTACTGCACAAATTCCACAATCCGTAATTGATCGTGTTGTGGAACATATGACACAACGTAATGGTAATCCACATCGTGGCTCTCATATTTTAGCTATTGAAGCATCTGAAGACTATGAAAATGCACGTGATCGCGTAGTTGAATTTATCAATGCTCGTGAGCGTGAAGAAGTTGTATTTACACGTAATAGTACAGAATCTATGAACTTGATTGCTCATAGCTATGGTCTTCATAATGTGAAGAAAGGTAACAAGATTGTCATTACTGTTGCGGAACATCATGCCAATCTTGTAACATGGCAATATGTAGCAGAACAAACAGGGGCAACCTTAGAATATATGTACCTTGATGAACATGGGCATTTAAAAGATGGTGAAATCAATAAAATTGATGAGAACACTAAAATTGTTGCCTTTGCTCATGTTAGTAATGTGCTTGGTATGGAATTCCCTGTAAAAGAATTAACTGAAAAAGCGCATTCCGTAGGTGCTGTAGTAGTTCTCGATGGTGCTCAATCTACACCTCATAAAAAAATTGATGTTCAAGAATTAGACTGCGATTTCTTCGTATTCTCTGGTCATAAAATGTGTGCATCTCAAGGTATTGGTGTACTTTATGGTAAACGTGAGTTATTAGAAGCGATGCCACCTTTCCTATTGGGTGGGGATATGATTGAATATGTAAAAGAACAAACTACTACATTCAATGAGCTTCCATATAAGTTTGAAGCAGGTACACCAAATGCTGATGGCGCTGTTTCTACATGCGGCAATTGATTATTTAGAATCATTTGGCATGGATGCTATTGAAGCTTATGAAGAGGAACTAGTAGCATATATTCTTCCTAAAAATTGTTGCATTACCACATGTTCATGTGATTGGTTCTCAAAAATCCTAAGGAAAAAAACATGGTGTAATTGCATTCACTGTAGATGATGTACATCCTCATGATGTAGCTACGATTTTGGACTCTAAAGGCATTTGTGTTCGTTCTGGACACCATTGTGCACAACCATTAGGTGCATTCTACAATGTATCTGCATCTACTCGTCTAAGCATGTACTTATATACTCGTAAGGAAGATTTAGATGCATTCTTAGAAGTATTGAAGACTGTTCGTTCAGTAATGGGTTTTAAAGATTAGGAGATTTACCATCAATGGAAATGGATCAATTATATACAGAACTTATTTTGGAACATAACCAAGATAAGCGTAATAAACATGAGTTAGCTCATTTTACAAATTCTGAACATGGCCATAACCCTAGTTGTGGTGATGATCTAACATTACAACTCAACGTAGAAGATGGCATTATTAAAGATGCTGCTTATACAGGCTCTGGCTGCGCTATCAGTCAAGCGTCTGCATCTATGATGATTGATATCATTAAGGGGAAATCTGTTGAGGAAGCTCTTCGTTTGGTAGAAATTTTCTTAGGTACGATCAAAAAAAGAAATTACCGATGAAAAATGAGTTAGAAGAATTAGAAGATGCTATGGCATTGCAAAATATTTCTAACATGCCAGCACGTGTTAAGTGTGCGGTTCTTGCATGGCATACATTAAAAGAGGCTTTAAAGAAATAATATGAAGAAAACAATATTATTTGATTTAGATGGAACTTTAACAGATTCTCAAGAAGGTATTCTTAAAAGTGTTAAATTTGCATTGGAACATTTTGGCTATGATGTTCCTGATGAAGAAACATTGCAATTATTTTTAGGACCACCATTGGTAGATGCTTTTCAAGAGCATTGTGGCATGACCTTTGACCAAGCGGAAGAAACGTACTTTAAATTCCGCGAACGATATGGTACAATCGGCAAATTTGAAAAATCAAGTGTATCCGAATATTGTAGACTTGTTGGCTAAATGCAAAACAGAACAATATACTATTGCCGTTGCTACAGCAAAAGCCTGAGCATTATGCTAAGGATATTTTAGATCACTTTGAATTAACATCTTACTTTGATGTAATTGTGGGTGCTAATTATGAAAGCGGTTTATTGCATAAGAAAGAGATTCTTGAAAAAGCTCTTAAACTTTGTGGAAATCCTTTAACTGATGAAAATGGTCGTCGTTTGGCCTTTTATGGTAGGCGATCGTAAGTATGATGTAGAGGCAGCTAACGAACTTGGTTGTATTTCTATCGGTGTTACTTATGGTTATGGTACAGAAGCTGAACTAAAAAGAAGCCGATGCAGAGTACATCTGTGATGATGTTGATGAAATTGCTGATGTTCTCGATCTTGAAGAAATGATGGTTCGTAGATAAGCTATTATAAATAAAATATTAATCCTTAAAAAAAGGCTAGAGGGATTTCCTCTAGCCTTTTTGTATCTATCTAATCAAAAAGGACTAACCAATAAGGTTAGTCCTTTTGTATTATTTTTAGGCCGCTTTTTTTAGCTAATGTTTTGATAACCTTAGCACTTTGTTTTTTCAATTTGCCACCTGTTTGTTTGAGTTGAATACGTGTACGAGAAACACGACCAAGAGTAGTAATCTTGGTTTTGCGACGTGGCTTCATATCGCGTTCGTTACCAAAGTCGCCACGTTGTACACTTGTTGCTTTTTACCTTTTTCTGCTCTGAAAAGATTTACGCAACGCTTTCATAATTAATGTGAGCGGTAAGGATTGCTCAAAAGAATACAAATCAACAGCCACATAACCTAGAGCAGGATACGTGTGCAATGTAAAGTGAAAGCCTGGTGCAACAGATAGGAGGGCGATCTCCTCGTCCATAACTTGACAACTGATTTCATCAACATCAAGGTCAGCTAAATCAAATGCGGTTGCTACACTTTCTTGTACAGCTGTAGCGGATGAGATTGCATCTTCATCGCAGGAATATAAATCAATTAACAGTTCTTGTCCTAATGCTTCTGCCATAACAACACCTTCTTTCATAAAAAAATATCTTATTTATTATACCCATAATTTAAGATTAAGTCCAATTATAGGGGGATGTATTAAAAGGTCAAATGTATAGTATAGAAATTTGACCTTTTATATTGACTAAAGTCAAAAAGTCAAATATAATAGAAATATGTAAAAAGCAAATAGTCAAAATATATATTAAATAAAATGTTAAAGAGGTGTTTTTTATGAGTATGATAGCTGATAAAATAGAAAAGTTTATATTGGATCGTATGCGTGAAGAACAAGAGAAATTAATTTTAAAGCGTAACGAATTAGCTGATGAGTTAGATTGTGCACCTTCGCAAATTAGTTATGTTTTAAGTACGCGATTTTCCAATGAGCGTGGGTTTGATGTTGAATCAAGACGTGGATTAGGTGGATATATTCGAATCACAAAATTAAATCCAGAAAGTTCTGATTCTCTACCAGCTGTAACAACCTATCGTATTTATGAAGGTCAAAATACAGTAGATCGTTTAATTGATATAAAAGATGTAGACCAATCATTATTTCAATTACTACAAGCAGAAAAAATTACTCGTCGTGAGGCTCAATTGATGCATAATTCTTTTGCTACATTGATTGAAAATACTGATATTGAACATCGAAATAATGCAATTCGTGAGCTATACGCAACAATGGTGGATACACTACGGAAGGAGTGATGATCAGTGATATGTGATCATTGCCATAAAAATGAAGCTACTATCCATATGACAAATATTGTAAATAATCAGAAAACGGAACAACATTTGTGCAATACTTGTGCTACAGCATTACAACAAGAGGGAAAATTATCTCCCTATAGTTCCTTTATGAATGATATGTGGGATGATAGCTTTTTTACCAATGATTTCTTTAAAAATATGGTCTATCCTGATAATTTATTAAAATCTCATCAATCTAAACGGTGTCCTCAATGTGGTATTACTTATGATGAGTTTAATCGGGTAGGCAAGTTTGGTTGTGATAGATGCTATGAAACCTTTGCTAGTGAAATAAAAACCGTTATTACAACGTTTGCAAGGTAGTTCTGAATATGAAGGGTCAGTTCCTAGTCATGGTAATAATGTGTTTAAAGCTAAGTATGAAGTTAAACAATTGCGTAATCAATTAGAGATGGCAATTCAAGCAGAGAAATTTGAAGATGCAGCTATCTTAAGAGATAAAATAAAAGAATTAGAAGCCATCATTGGTGGCAATAAAGAATAGGAGGTTCTTATTATGTTAGATACTATATTAGACTCTCCTTTAAGTTCATGGCTACAACTCGATACGGACGCAACGGATCATATTGTGATTTCTAGTCGCATTCGTCTGGCTAGAAACTTTGACGGGATATTATTTACAAATCGTAATGATATGTCATCGTTAGAAAAAGTAAATACTATTTCCAGAGGCTTACTTCAACCTTTAAAAGAAGCAGATGGACATCAATACTCCAATATCAATCTTGAGCAATTAAGTGAGCGTGAACGGGCCATATTGGTTGAAAAACATTTGATGAGCCCTGCTTTAGAGGAAAAACTACCGTACCGCAACTTAGTGGTTTCTGACGATGCATCAATTGTGATTATGGTAAATGAAGAAGATCATTTGCGAATTCAATCTATGGTTTCTGGATTGAGATTAGAAGTAGCTTATGAACGTATATTAAAAATCGATAAGGCTATTGAAGGAAAATATCCATATGCCTTTGATGAACGATTTGGTTATTTAACGGCTTGTCCAACTAATGTCGGTACAGGTTTACGAGCATCTGTAATGTTACATTTACCAGCCTTGACTATATCTGGAAAAATTACACGCCTTATTCGTAGTATCATTCAGTTGGGCTACTCTGTGCGTGGATTATATGGTGAAGGTTCAGAAGCATTAGGAAATATATATCAAATTTCTAACCAACGTACCATGGGTACTAGTGAAGAAGATACAATAGAACAATTAACAAAGATTGTAGAAGGGATTATTGCAGAAGAGCGAAAATCTCGTCAGTTATTATTACATAATGATAAAGAAGGCTTAGAAGATGTGTTATGGCGCTCCTATGGAGTCCTACAGAATGCACGCCGTGTAAATGGTAAAGAGGCCTTAACAAAGCTTAGTGATATCCAGTTAGGCGTTGACTTAAATATTTTACCTCAATGGGGTAAGGATTCCTTTAATGAGTTGATTGCTATAACTAGACCTAATTTCCTTTCAAAGTATGCAGGAAATGATAATCTAACAGATATCGAGCGTGATAGCTATCGGGCAAAGGTAATCCGTCAAAAGCTTTCACATTAACAGCTATTCCAATGGTATAGCCTACCATTGTTTACATATATTTGAAGAGAAATAATTACAATTTACATAGATAGATGAGGTGATAGTATGATGCAACGATTTACAGATGATGCACAGCGTGTTCTTTCCTTTGCTCAAGAAGCCGCATTGGAGTTGGGACATGACTATGTAGGCACTGAACATGTACTCATCGGCCTGACAAAGGTTAAAAATGGTGTTGCTGCTAAGGCCTTAGAAGAGCTTGGTATTGTTACAGAAGATATTTTTGAAGCTGTAGAAGAGCAAGTGGGCCGCGGTAATAAAAAAGCAACATCTATATATATGACGCCACGTGTTAAGAATGTACTTGAGTTAGCTGTTCAAGTAGCTAATCGCATGAATCATAATTACGTTGGTACTGAGCATATTCTACTTGGTTTACTCAGCGACGGCGGTGGTGTTGCAGTTGGGTTTTTACGGGCTATGAATATTCGTACCGACGATATAGTTGAAGCGATTCGTCATATTCTTGGCTCTAGTACTAATGGTGATCATAGTGGTCAAGAAGGAGCGAATAACAATGGCGACTTAGGTGAATTAACTGATTTCGCTACGGACTTAAATGAGTCCGCAAAACAAGGTAAAATTGATCCTGTTATTGGTCGTGATACAGAAATTCAACGAGTTATTCAAATACTTAGCCGTAGAACTAAAAATAATCCCGTTCTCATTGGTGAACCTGGTGTAGGTAAGACGGCCATTGCTGAAGGCTTGGCGCAACGTATCGTCAACGGTAATGTGCCAGAAATTTTGCGTAATAAACGCATTATTTCCCTTAGCATTAGCTCTATGTTAGCTGGTGCAAAATACCGTGGCGAATTTGAAGAGCGTTTAAAAAAAGCGATTGATGAAGTTCAACAACATGACGATATGATTATCTTCATTGATGAAATTCACACATTAGTTGGAGCAGGTGCCACTGAAGGCGCTATGGATGCGGCAAATATCTTGAAACCAGTTTTGGCACGCGGTGAATTCCAAGTTATTGGCGCTACGACACTTGATGAATATAAAAAGCATATTGAAAAAGATGCTGCCTTAGAGCGTCGTTTCCAACCTGTTCAAGTAGGGGAACCTAATGAAGAGGATGCTCTTGAAATCTTGAGAGGCTTACGAGATCGTTATGAGGCTTTCCATAAGGCTAAAATTACAGATGAAGCATTAAAAGCTGCTGTTACTTTATCTAGTAGATATATTACAGATCGATTTTTGCCGGATAAAGCTATCGATGTGGTTGATGAGGCTGCATCTAAGGTCCGTATGAAGGTATTTTCGGCGGCACCAGATGTTAAAGCTTTAGAGGACAGACTCAATACGGTTAAGAAGGAAAAAGAAGCGGCTGTCACATCACAAGATTTTGAAAAGGCAGCTAAACTTCGTGATGAAGAGCAAGTTCTAGTTAAAGAAATTGATGATAAAAAATCTGTAGCTAAAGAAGAAAGTGATCAAAAATTAATTGTTACAGAAGATGATATTGCTGCCGTAGTAGCTCAATGGACTGGTATTCCAGTTGCAAAAATCGCAGAAGAAGAATCAGAAACCTTGCTTCATTTAGAAGATGAGTTACATAAACGCGTCATCGGTCAAGATGATGCTGTTACAGCTGTAGCAAAAGCTGTGCGCCGTGCAAGGGCTGGATTAAAGGATCCAAAACGTCCAATTGGTTCCTTCTTATTCCTTGGACCAACAGGGGTTGGTAAAACTGAGCTAGCAAGAGCACTTGCATCCTCCTTGTTCGGCGATGAATCTGCTATGATTCGACTTGATATGTCTGAATATATGGAAAAACATACTGTTTCCCGTTTAGTTGGGGCCCCTCCAGGATATGTAGGCTATGAAGAGGGAGGCCAATTGACTGATGCAGTTCGACGTAAACCATATAGCGTTATTTTACTTGACGAAGTAGAAAAGGCTCATGCAGATTTCTTTAATATCCTATTACAAGTTCTTGATGATGGCCGACTTACAGATAGTCAAGGGAGAACCGTAGACTTTAGAAATACGGTTATCATCATGACTAGTAACTTAGGTGCTAAAGCATTACATAAGAACTCTACAGAATTAGGTTTCTTAGCACCGAAAAAAGCAGAATCTCATACTAATGATTCTAAAACCAAAGATTTTAAAGAGGCTAAGAAATCTGTTCTGGATGCTGTAAAACGTCATTTCAGGCCAGAGTTCTTAAATCGTATTGATGAGATGATTGTGTTCCATCCATTAACTGAAGAGGACTTAACAAAAATTGTAACAATTTTAATGAGTGATGTAACAAAGCGTCTTGAAGAACGTGATTTACATTTAGAAATTACACCTGAGGCTATGAAATTGCTCGTTAAAGAAGGTTCTGATTTTACTATGGGTGCTCGGCCTTTGAAACGCGCTATTCAACGCTTAATTGAGGACCCCGTATCTGATCTTATTTTGAAAGGAGAGGCGATAGCAGGCAAGACTATTAAAGCAGATGCAAAGGATAACGATATTGTTGTAACGATTTAATATAAATACAAAATTAATAGTTAATGACTACCTTTCATATAAATTATATGGCTTAAATGGTATACTATAGAATAATGATAGTAACCATGTAGTAAAATTATGCATAAAAGGTCATGAATGGTTATCATTCATGGCCTTTTTTATCTTTTATAAAAGTTTTGAGGTATTATGGCAAAAGCAAAATCAGTATTCTTCTGTCAAAATTGTGGAGCGGAGTCTTCTAAATGGATGGGGCGTTGTCCACAATGTGGTGAATGGAATACATTAGTTGAAGAGATTATTAAAGAAACTAAACATAGCCGCACACCTTCACGAGGTGTGGGAAATCAAACAACAAAACCAACAGCTTTACCAGATATTGAAATTTCATCTATCGCTCGTGTATCTACAACCTTTGGTGAAATCGACCGCGTATTAGGTGGTGGGATTGTTCCTGGGGCCCTTATGCTCTTAGGTGGTGATCCTGGTATAGGCAAGTCTACACTACTTCTTCAAGTATCCCAAAAGGTGGCCGATACGGTAGGTACTGTACTATATGCATCTGGAGAAGAATCTCAATTACAGCTTAAGCTTCGGGCAGAACGACTTCACATCAATAGTGAGCGACTACAAGTTATTGCAGATACAGATTTAGATCATATCTTAGAGCAAGCTGATGCAATGACGCCTTCTTTGTTAGTTATCGACTCCATTCAAACCATGTATACTGGAGATATCGATGCTGCTCCAGGTAGTGTTAGTCAAGTGCGAGAATGTACATCGCGACTCCTTCGCTTCTGTAAAGAACGAAATATTCCAACGGTAATCATTGGACATGTTACTAAGGAAGGCAATATTGCGGGCCCCCGTATGTTAGAACATATGGTGGACGTAGTGCTTTACTTTGAAGGCGAACGGTCTTACCAATTCCGTATTTTGCGCTCTATTAAGAATCGTTTTGGCTCTACATCTGAAACCGGTATCTTTGCCATGGTTGAGGAAGGGTTACAAGAGTTATCTAATCCATCAGCTTCCTTATTGGCAGAACGATCTGATGAGGAAAGTGGCAGCGCCGTTATGATTTATCTTGAAGGGGTTCGTCCTATTCTTGTAGAGGTACAAAGCCTTGTTGTTACGACTGCTTTTGGTATGCCTAGAAGAACTGCAATCGGTTATGACCTTAATCGTTTAATAGTACTTTTGGCAGTATTAGAAAAACGTTGTGGCTTTACATTAGGTAATAAGGACGTGTACGTTAACGTTATTGGTGGTCTCAAGGTAAATGAACCAGCTTGTGACTTGTCTATGGCCGTTGCTATCGTATCTAATTTAAAAAATCGTATTGTTCCTACAGATATGGTCATTTTAGGTGAAGTAGGGCTCACTGGTAATGTTCGTAGCATTCCACGTATTGAACAGCGTATCAATGAAGCTAAGAAATTAGGGCTTTTAAAAAGTTTATTATCCCTGAAGGCAATTATAAACAAATCAAGGATAATGATAGTTCTATCAAGATTAGAGGCGTTAAATCTATTCAAGAGGCAATGCAGTTGGTATTTTCTTAATCAGGAGGTGATGTAATGATTTATCGGATATTGCGCTATGTAATCGCCATTCTTGTGGGCACAGCGGCCTATGTTGGGAATGGATAGCTTAGCACCTATTATGGACCCATATTTGGTCTCTCAATTTGAGTCCTTTGGGGATATGTCATTGACCATTGCACGTATTTCAGTATTAATTTTGGGTACTCTATTAGGCGTTATTATTGGGTATTTAATTTCTTCATTTATTTTAAAAGCAAGGCTTAGTCATTGCTAAACGTTTAGAACGCATTCTTACTCATATTCCAAATCAAGAATTGATTGCAGGCACCATCGGTTTATTATTCGGTCTTATTATTGCAAATTTAATTGGTGTTGCATTCAATCAAGTACCTATCATAGGACCTTATATTCCTATTATATTGAGTGCTATCTTTTGGATATAGTGGCCTTAAAAATTATGGCTCGTAAAGGCCCTGAAATGTACTATAACTATGTACAACAATGGGGTGGAGAAGGCACTAAAAACAAGTCGTTTTAAAAATGTTTTCTACTCATAAATCTGATAAAACTACGAGTACACCAAAACTACTAGATACATCTGTTATTATTGATGGACGTATTAAGGAACTATGTAATACAGGCTTTATTGAAGGCCCTCTAATGGTTCCCCTTTTTGTATTGAATGAGTTACAAATTATTTCTGACTCTGCTGATGCTACAAAACGAAATCGCGGTCGTCGTGGCCTCGATATTTTGAAAGAGATGCAAGATGCTAACAAGGTAGCCATTGAAGTGGTAGAAGATGATTATGATGATCTTACAGAAGTAGATTCTAAATTAATGCGTCTTGCTTTGGATAAACAATGGAAGTTGATGACTAACGATTTCAACTTAAATAAGGTTGCTCGAGTGCAAGGTATTGAAGTGCTTAATCTCAATGAGCTAGCTAATGTACTTAAACCAGCCCTCATTGCAGGCGAATGGATTCGCGTGCAAATTATGAAAGAAGGTAAGGAGGTACATCAAGGTGTTGCTTATCTCGATGATGGTACCATGATTGTTGTTGAAGATGGTAAACCTTATGTGGGCCAAACTGTAGAGGTAATGGTTACATCCATATTACAAACTAGTGCAGGTCGCATGATCTTTGCTCGTGTAGATGGAGGACAAAATGGACAAGGTAATTAGTTGTATTGTTCTCGCCGCTGGAGCAGGGCGTCGCATGGGGTACAAAGAAAATAAGATATTTATCCCTTTGGGACGATTCTCTATCATTCAGCGTACATTGCAAAATGTAGCGAATGTTGATGGCTTGAAAGAGATTATTCTTGTTGTAGCCGAAGGCGAACAAGAATATATGACAAAACATTTACAAGAGTTGGATTTGACTGTTCCCGTTCAGATAGTACTTGGTGGAAAAGAGCGTCAAGATTCTGTAGCATGTGGCTTACAGGCTGTATCGGAGGATACCAATATTGTCATTGTTCATGATGGAGCGCGACCATTAGCTTCTACAGAAATGTTTAATAATGTTGCTGACGCGGCTAATACCTATGGTGCTGCTACGGTGGGTGTTCCAGCTACGGATACCATTAAACGAGTTGATACAGACCATAATGTTTTAGAAACATTACAGCGTAGTGAGCTATACCAAATTCAAACGCCACAAGGCTTTCAAAAAGAATTATTTGTAGAGGCTCATCAAGCGGCATATGAAACCAAAAGTATCTTGGTACTGATGATGTATCACTAGTTGAGTATGTAGGTAAGCCTGACATATAGTTGAAGGGATTATTGTAATATTAAAAGTGACAACACCAAATGATATTGCAGTAGCTAAAACGATATTTAGGAATTGAGGATACACGTATGCGCGTTGGATTTGGTTATGATATTCATCAATTAAAAGCAGGTCGTCCCATGTATCTTGGCGGTGTTCATATCGAATCTGAACTCGGCCCTGATGGTCATTCCGATGCGGATGTTCTCATTCATGCATTGATGGATGCTATGTTAGGTGCTGCAGGTCTACGAGATATTGGATATTATTTTCCGCCTGAAGATGACCAGTATAAAGGGATTTCTAGCATGCTTTTACTAGAAAAAGGTTAATTCCTTATTGAAAGAACGTGGGTTACAAGCCTATAATATAGATATTATGGTTATTTCAGAGACACCTAAAGTTAAAAACCACATCGACACGATGAAGTCTAACTTTACAATCTGTTTTAGAAATACCATTAGAACGTATTAGTATTAAAGCGACAACAAATGAAATGCTTGGTGCTATCGGGCGCCGTGAAGGCATTGCTGCACAAGCTGTCGTTTCTGTATATGAAGGAGAGGTATAATCATGAGTTCCATGAAAGTTCGTTTTGCTCCAAGCCCTACGGGTCCATTCCACATTGGTGGCGCTCGTTCTGCTTTGTTTAACTGGTTGTTAGCACGTAAAGAAAAAGGCACATTTGTATTGCGTATTGAAGATACAGATTTGGCTCGTTCTACCCGTGAAAGTGAAGAAAATATCAAAGCTTCCTTGCAATGGCTTGGCATGAACTGGGATGAAGGCATTGATGTAGGTGGCGATAATGGTCCTTACCGTCAAACAGAACGTCTTGACTTATATAAAGAAGTAACACAACGTTTGTTGGACGAAGGCAAAGCATATGAATGCTATTGCACACCTGAAGAATTAGATGCTGTTCGCCAAGAACAAATGGATCGTGGTGAAACACCTAAATATAATGGCCATTGCCAACATTTAGATGAAGAAACAAAGGCTAAATATATTGCAGAAGGTCGTAAACCAACCATTCGCTTGCGCGTTCCTTTGAATAAAACATATGCTTTCGATGATATGGTACGTGGTCATGTATCCTTTGAATCCAATGGTGTAGGTGACTTTGTAATCGTAAAATCTGATGGTATTCCTGTATATAACTTTGCTGTAGTAATGGATGACCATATGATGGGATATTACTCACGTTATTCGTGCAGAAGAACATTTATCTAATACTCCACGTCAAATGGCTATTTATGAAGCACTAGGCTGGGAAATACCTAAGTTTGGTCACATTTCCTTGATTCTTGGCAAAGATTACAAAAAATGTCCAAACGCCATGGTGCTACATCTGTTGAACAATACAAACAATTGGGCTATTTGCCAGAAGCTCTTGTAAACTTCTTGGCGCTTCTTGGTTGGGCTCCAGAAGGGAAGAAGAATTTTTCACACAAGATGAATTGATTCAAGCCTTCTCATGGATCGCGTAGCTAAAAACCCTGCTGTATTCGATATTGATAAATTAAACCATATCAATTTCCATCATATGAAAAACTTGAGCGATGAAGAGTTATTCCATCTATATGCTACCACATTTGAAAGAGGTTGGCTTAGCTCAGATAGCTTGAATCAAGCAGATTTTGATCGTTATTATTTTGTACTACATTCCGTGATCATATTAGTTATGGGGCTCAAATTAAAGAGTATGTAGATATATTTGATTATAATAAAATCCGTTTTTGATTATAATCTATTGAATTCACATTGGATTATGAATTGGATGAAATATTAAAAATGGATTCTACATCAATAGTTTTAGACTCTTTTTCTGACGAATTATATAAATTGAGTACAATAACTCCAGAATCTGTTAAAGGCGCTATAAAGTCTGTAGTTAAATCAACAGGTTTTAAAGGAAAACTAGTGTTTATGCCTATTCGAATTGTACTTACTGGTACTATGCATGGCCCAGATTTGAATAATATTATTACGTTATTAGGAAAAGAGAATGTCTATATAGGATATCTTGTTATAAACAGTGGCAAGAATCAACTCAATTATCTCAAAAATACTAAGGACGTATTATATTTATCAATAAATAAAAATAATTAGTTATATATTTAAATATATATTTTTGATTTGCTATGTAATTATCTAATCTAATATATTTAACTTTATAAGATTAGATAATTAAATTCATATCATTTTTAGTTTTAAAATATGATGTGTATAGTAATATAATATCTTTGATATATTTGGTTATGTGTTGCATGGGGGATGCATAAATGTATCATTTGGGGGATAAAATTGCTTTTAATTATATTTTTGATTTTTCTAATTATAATTATTGTGAATATAAAAGGGCGAGATATTAATTTAAAATTAGATTCTAAAAATGAACCTAATAATAAAAGAAAAAAAGATAAAAAAATAGATATACATCACAAAAGTTAGAAAACAATCTACAGTATTACAGGAAAAATACTAAGATAGACAAAAAGAATTTAGAAAATAAATCACAGAATTATAAGGAAAGCACTAGGATACACAAAGAGTACAAAAGAATCCATAAAAAGAATAAAGAACTCATAAAGAAAAATAAAATGCTTTTATAATACTATTCTGAACTTTATGTTTAAATGATAATGATTTTATGGAATTAGATGCAATAGCAAGAATCGTTCAAAAATAAGGAGGATCTTCAAACCATAAAGTGTGTTAATGACAGAAAAAGCGTTATTATCACTGATGTTGATGAGTGTTATAAACAACTGAAAATTGAAAAATAAAGAACTAAAAAGCTAGAACAGAAGTTAAGAACAGTTCGTAAATATGATGAATTACTTAAATACTTTGAATGTAATAGTAATTTTAATTCAAAAAGAAAAAAACGATTAAGTTTTTATAATCAGAATGTAGATATTACTCTTAAAGATGGTAAAAATTAGATTCTTATGATAAAATTAAAATTTGTGTTAGACAAGTCATTCTTCATAATTTAAGTAATGCAAAAGAAGATTAGGATTCTTACTGATAAAAATAATTTTAAAGATAGTATAGGTGATAATTATATAGATGATCGATTTCCATTTCAAAACATAAAATCATCTTCTTATACTATAGACAAATATGATGATAGAGATGACTATGTACCTAATTGGTCTGATGATGAAGATTTAGATGATAATATGATACATTTTGATGCAGAATCTGAAGTTGGTGTTATGTATGATGATCGTTATGAGAATTATAATTCAGATTGCTCAAATAGAAACTATGAATACTATAAATCAGATGTCATAAATTTAAATTTACCAGACTTTATGAATTTTAGATATCCTAGATTAAATATTTTAGTTTATAATAATTCTCGCACCTATCAAGTTCCAAAGATTTTTGGCATTTTATCATTTCAATGGGTATTAAATAACTTAGACTTTATTAATGTTACTGAAGATAAGAGTTTTATCAATTATTTAAAAGGTCTTTCTGATTCCTGTGTAATTAATAAGGGATATGATTCAGGTTACTATCAAGGTATAGGAGAAAAAAGCCACATATTTTTGTCCGATAGGAATATCTTTTTGCAATAATATCGAATATTATGATTTTGAGAAAACTATTACTAAGAGTTTGGAAGAGGTATGTAATTTACTTGTAGAGCTAAATGATTTTCAATTAAGTGAAGAGGCTAGATGGGATGCTTTAAACAGGCGCTTCTTTTTAATCGTATGTATGAAAATTTAAATTTAACAACAGAGACTCATAAAAAACATCATCTGTAGGGTTATAAATGCTCTAATATACTATATCAGAATGCTAAAGATTTCTTTTATCAACTTTATAGGAATAGTAGCATATTTACTGATATTAAATCATTAAATATAAAGGAATTTTATGAGTACAATGATATGTGTATGATTATATTTAATAATACATATATTAGTGATATGTTGGCTGTTATTCTTTATAAAAAAAGGATTTGTCTATTAATTTTTTTGTTATTTAAGAAAATTAGATTTAGATGCTGCAGATGAATTTATGTATATTAATATTTGTAATCAGATTAATAGATCTGAAGGTTGGATTACATATGAAGTTTTTGATAAAGATGATTTACTTTATTTGATGGTTTTTGGGAATCCTATATATTATAATTTTTAATGAGAAACTAGAAAAAATTTTGCCAGTTGAGATAGCAAATGAATTTAAAAAGTTCTATACTGAAAGAACTTCATATATAAGCGATTATATTTATTAAAGAGTACTTTTTGTTGAATTTTCTTTTTACCACGTTTAATAGTTTTTCTATTGTAGCTGGTATTCTTGATAAGGGGATTAGTGGTTATGATAAAAATAATTATTGATGACAGCTTACATTATGTATAAGTATTTAGTTTCGCTTTACTAGGTGGTATATTGATGGCTTAACTAATCTTTGTCGAGTTAAAAATAATTAACGCTATTTTTGTATGTATAATTTGATTTTTTTATAGTTGTCACTAGTAGATTTTTTTGTAGTTATTATTTTTTTAATTTTATTATGTAAATTGGTTTCGGTTTATTTGATTTAATATATTTCTAGTTGGTACTAAGTTATATATAGTTCTAAGTACTTTCTTTAATACATTGGCTTAATTTACTTCTACACGAAAAATTTAAAAATAATTATCAAGGCTGTCATGAAAGAATCGGCTTTGAAAGGCTCTCACACCGATGGTGTGAGGGCTTTTATTATTGTCTTTAGACTGGTTCGCGACGTAGTCATGAATCATTAAACCACCCGCTATGCGGGTGCGGCAACGAAAGTTATACAAAAAAATCACCTTGCTTAAGTATAATGTAGGTGTTCAAGCCGCATTATATGCAAAAGAAAGGTGATTTTATATGGCAACAAAGACACAGAGCCTTGCGCACACAAAATGGTTATGCAAATACCACATAGTATTTACACCTAAGTATAGACGTAAAGTTATATATAATCAATACAGAAATAGTTTACGTGAAATACTGAGACGTTTATGTGAATATAAGGGCGTCAAGATTATAGAGGGAGAGCTTATGGCTGATCATGTGCATATGCTAGTATTAATCCCACCTAAAATATCAGTATCATCTTTTTATGGGATACTAAAAGGGAAAAAGTGCACTAATGATGTTCGATAAACACGCAAACTTAAAGTATAAATTTGGAAATAGACACTTTTGGTCCGAGGGTTATTATGTTAGTACAGTAGGTTTAAATGAGGCTACAGTAAAAGAAATATATACGTGAGCAAGAGTTACATGACCAAATGAAAGATAAACTTAGTGTAAAAAGAATATGAGGACCCTTTTAAGGGTAGCAAGTAATCACATCCCCTTTAAGGGGAACGTTACGAGTCAATGGCTATGCGGCTTGAACGTGGTGAAAGCCAGCGCTTCTAGACGCTGGCCTAGTACTACGGGCTTATAGCCCGTGAGCAAACTCACCCGTTTTACGGGTGGTTCTGATTGTATATAATGTACAGATTTGCTATAATTATCGGCGTCTTTTATTTTTATTTATTATGAAAGTGAGTGCTTTTATGAGTATTATTCGTTCTCTTAACCACTTGTTCAATAGCTATCTTTCCTGGATTGTACTATTGATGGCAGTGTTAGCGTATTTATTACCAACTGTATTTTCTTGGATGACGCCGTACATTGCGTATATGCTTCAATTTGTTATGTTTGCCATGGGGTTAACCTTAACGGCTCAAGTTTTCCTTGATGTATTTAAGCAACCAATGAAGGTTATTCTTGTATCTGTTATTCAATTCTTATGGATGCCATTGGCAGGTTTCTTGGTAGCCATTATTTTCAATTTCCCTCCGGAAATTGGTATCGGCTTCATCTTGTTAGGTGCATGTCCTGGTGGTACAGCTTCTAATGTTATGACTTTCCTTGCTAATGGTAATGTTCCTTTATCTGTATCTGCAACGACTGTTTCTACATTATTGGCTCCAGTATTAACACCTTTATTCGTTGTACTCTATGCAGGTGCTACATCTTCCATTGAAATTCAATTTATGCCGATGTTTATTTCCATCGTAAAAATCGTATTGGTACCAATTATCTTAGGTATCGTATTGAATTACTTCATCGGTTCTAAGATTGAACCTATTAAAAGATGTTTGT